>Ga0099825_1000089_pt1 | contig 61838 bp, 30 predicted proteins | sample SiratroredBW_FD_76838 | JGI IMG/M metagenome (GOLD analysis project Ga0099825, IMG submission 76838) | Root nodule microbial communities of legume samples collected from California, USA - Siratro red BW | ecosystem: Host-associated > Plants > Roots > Nodule | place: USA: California | collected...
AAACCCTGGGCCGATTATGAAGAGAGATACATCTAATATTAATGTAAAAAATGTTAATATTTTTATTTTGAATTATAAAATATTTTTTAATATTTTTTAATTATTAGAAATTTAAAATTCGGCTAATTTTTTTTATAAAGTTTAATATAAATAGTTTTTTAGATATTTTTTTATTATATAGAAAAAAAATTATACTATCCAAACTAAGAATTTACAACGTAAAATGATTTATCCAAAAAACGTGTTTAATTTTTCTTAAAAATAAACAAAGAGAACTCAAATTTCAAACATCTCAAACTTGAAGTTTTAACATTCTTCGTTCAACAACCTATTACTTATTTTGAAAAAAATCAACATAATTGGTCAATTCAAGAAATGAAGATACCTCGTAACTCTGTTTCAGATCAAACAAATTTATACTCTTTTTTCTTGAAATTTAAAGATTTTTTAATAAGGTTTTAGATATACGAAGCCATTTGTTTTAGCTTTTAACTACTTTTTCCGAGGAACTTTATTTTATAGTATTTTTATATAAAGACTTCATATCAATATGATAAAATTAACTGATAAATTCTTAATTTATAAGTTTAGAGTTGACATTTACTTAGAAATGTTTAATAAAATTAGTTAGTAAATATAAAAAATGTAAAAGATATAATTATCTAAGTTTTATTACATAAATCAAATTTTTTAGACAAAAAAAAATATTTTTATGTAATTACAATTTACATTTTTAAAAACAATTAAATATTTATTAATTTTTTAGTACTTTTATTTATTTAGAAAATTTATTTTATTTAAATTAATCAATATAATGAATATTAATTAAATAATTTTTTTATTTATTTCCAAAAAATATATATTTTTACTGTGTGTAATTTTCATATAGCATTATTTAATAAAACATTAGTTACTTCGATGTATAACGTTAAATATTTTTTATTTGAATTATACAAAAATTTAAAAATTAACTAAATAAATACTAAAAGTAGTTTGATAATTATCTATGTAAGATTGAAATAAGTAATATTAGACAAAAAGAAATCAAAGATAATAAAAAATTATATTAAAATACAAATAGTAGTAATGAAAGAAAATTAAATAAACTAAAATTTGTTACTCAAAAGATATAAACTTCTAAAATAAACTAATTTAAAATACTTAACATTTTTGTATTGATCAAACTAGCTTTAAACTAGTTTAAGAGTATTAAAGTGAGTCAACTTATTTTATATTAGAAATTTTGTAACTTAACTCAACTTATCATGAGTTTGTGAGTTAGAAACCAAAACATATTTTTTTCTTCTATTTTTTTTTAAAATAATCCACCTATTTATAATAATACAACAAAAATATTCAACTATTTAACCAAAAGAAGTAAATGATATTATAAAAAATAATAAATAAATTAACTTATATAATTAGACAAACAAATAAATTAACATTGTAATCATATAAGATAAAAGTTAACTAAAATAATAAATAATTCTGATAAAAAATAAATAAAAATTTCTTGCTGATAGATTCTAAGTCAACCCAACTCCTACTTAAACCTACTTAATCCACTAATTAAGTAAACCAAATTCAATTTATCTTACCAAAAGATACCCGTTAATCCTTTACTTAAACGAGTCGTGTGGAAGAGGGTTATACTATAGAATGACTTAACGAACTTTTAATTTGAGTGGTTTTTTTATCCCTAAATTGACAACTCTCTCGAATATCCTTTTATACATTTTTAATATTGCTGGTTATGTTATATTAATTATTTTGATTTATTAGTTATTACCGACTGAACTACAATCACACTTGTACACAATTTATAATAATGTATCTTCAATTTCAAGGGAGCAAGATCATAAATTAGAAAATGAAATAAATTTATATATGAAGTTATCATAGAACTTGGGTACTGACTTTCTGATAAAGCTCTAAAAAAAGAATTACTTTTTCGAAATAAGCTAAGACCCATATACATTGTTAGTCCTGAAAATGCTTTCACATAAGCAAGATACACTTTATTGAATAAATAAAATTAAATAGAGAGAAGAAATATCATACATTACATAAAATGAAAGAAAGAAAAATATTTACATACATAAAGTTTAAATCGGTTTTTTATACATGGATATACGTGGATATATTTTGAGTAAAGAATGGATATCTTTATATTTATTTATTAAATGAAATTCTTTAGTTAATATTGTTCACAATTAGTTTTCAGAAATATTTTTAAATTTGTGTATACAGTATATAATAAGTAGAATTAAAATATACAGATTAATTATTTATTAATGTTAAATATTATTAAATCAAGTCAAATAAACAGTTATTATAAATTTAAAATTTGATTCTCACATTAAATATTTATTAATGTTAAATTAGTATGAAGAATACACTGACACAGCAGAAGAAGGAGAAGGGCACAGCGTAAAAACGTTGTGATTTGCATTTCGAAATTCCAAATAAAATTTGAATTTGGTTATTTAGAGTGTTTGTATAGTCCTAATCCATTTTGCGTAATTTCCCGCCATCCATTTGATTCCATCGGAGAGGTTGCGATGGAAGCTTCCACTTCTTCCTACAAGGTACTCTTTAGGGTTTCACTTCGATTTTCTCCACACTTACACTGTTTCTTCACTAATCACTTATTCTCATTGTTAATTAACTCGCGCTATTGATTAATTGCAGATTATATTGGGTTCATCTTCCGTCGCACGCCGCAAGATATTGTCCGAAATGGGATACCAATTCACAATAATGGTTCGTTCACGTTTGTTTCATCGTTCTTTCAGCTTTAACTCTAATAATCTTCTGTGTCTGTTTCGTGCAGACTGCGGATATTGATGAAAAGAGTATCCGAAAGGAAACTCCGGAAGAGTTGGTTATGGCTCTCGCCGAAGCCAAGGTCTGTGTGAGATTGGATTGTGCTTGTATCGTTTTCCTGGTTCATCTTATTCTAAATAAATAACTATGTATTTTATTATTTTTTAAAAGACCTATATATATGAGTAATGATTCTTTAAAAGTAACCGGAGTGAGTAAGCCATCATTTTAGGCCTGGAGCTAATAACACAATCGTATTAGGTCCTGAAACTAACAAAATTCTAAAGAACTCCTTGGAGGTGCAATTTGTCAATCGGATTAGTTCAAATTTGTTTAACAAAAAATGACACAAATGATAGTATTAACATATGTTTAGGATCAAAATGATGGTTACTGATTAAGATTAGAGACCTAGATGAAACAATTGGAAATTTCAGGAGTTATTGTGACATCATATACTTTCTAGGACATGATTGTCAAACTTCCAATTTAACTCTTAAACTTGTATGATTTTAGTTACTTAAAATGAGTTAATTAATCCTGTATTAAACTCTTTTGTAGAATCCGTTAAACTCAGGTAAATTCATGTGAACTCTTAGAGCTAAGAAACGAGTCAATAAATTTGAAATTAACTGTAATTCTTGTTCCTATTAACCCTATAATGGCAGTGTTTTACTATGACTCAAATGGTTTGAAGAAATTAGCTCATTTTTAAGGTGTTTTCTCTTTAATAACTTATGTTATCATCAATTTATAAATAATTTGGTAATTTTTGTAATTTGATCTTATTTAGTACTAATGTACTATTACATTTTATTTTTTGACTTGCTATAATGCTTTCTTATGAAGTTGAAATGTCGAGTTATTGTTGGTTAGTAGTATTTTTTAAGCCTATATGTCATTGATAGGTTATGTTACTGTTATTTTTTTATCACACAACCTCTTAAAAGTTTACAATTCAATTCCATGAGTGGATTTTACAGAATCTTTAGGAGTGCACCTAAATCTTCTCAAATGTCACAACCTTGTTCTGGGACCGACTTTGATTTTTCTTGAGAGTAGATAGAGACACCTTAGAAAGATATACTAGAACTGCTTTCTGTTGTGAATTGTTTTGGTGTCTTTTCTTTGTGGAAGACTGTGTTTTAAGATCAATTCTTCTCTGATTATGAACGTGAATTATATGTATCAGGCCAATGCCATTATATCCAAACTTCAATCTACCAGTAATCAAGAGAGTGTTGATGAACCAACTATTTTAATTGCAGCAGACACAGTATGTTGCCTTCCCGTAGTAAGTGTTGGTGGTTGTTAGGTTCTCTGTCACCTGGGCCATTTATTAATTGAGGATATACAGTTTGTAGATTACAGATCCAGCTTCTCTGATCATTCTTAGGAAAAAATGACAAAATACGAAACTTGCCCCTTTCCATAAGTACAGACCAAATCTGTCATAGTGAAATTGCCATAAAAACTTCAGTTCTTATCTTCTTCCTTCTTGCTTTCAGTTCTTATCTATTTGAGGGAACTACCAAATTCTTGATAGTATCGTTGAGCTACTATTTTTCTATTCCATGTGCTTCTATCTTGGGTGAGATGTGTTTGTATTATTGACTACTACTCTTCTTATAAAATAAATTAAGAGCAATACCTAATAGGTGTAAGTCGTTGGGTATCATGTTGCTCATAGTTTTTGATAATCATGTCAGTGGTTTCTATTTTTTCAAAAAAATCATTTCATGGTTTCAGTTTGTCATCCTCTGTTTGAAGTTGTTACGTGGTTAGGTCATGTAATTAATAGTGCTACTGTTCTCTTATAGTTGTGCAGCTGATACTCAGGCACTTATTTTAGTTGCTCTCAATCTTTTTCCTTAGGCAGAAGCCATCTTGCAAAGGCTCCCTGTTGATGACTACTTAAAGGATGCAGAGCCAACCTTATTAATTACCTCCGACCAAGTATTCGTCATATTCCTCTCAATATTTCTTTTCCAGTTTACCATTGTACATCTTCAAATCAAAACATTACTATGCATAAGAAACATGGTTAAGAAAAACATTGAAGGTAAATTCCATAAAAATTCAGTAATGCTATCGGTGCTTCCTTCCAAACAATCTCCTTCTCTCCCATGCTTCTAGTGAATGTTAATAATGAAGTTTTTCTTTTTGGTTCATGGGCTGTTATTGACTAGTGTTTAATGTTTATTAATAATCTAAAATATGTCCAGTGTCCAAACAAATTGATTTCTTGTTTTAAGAAAGCCTAAATGATGACAACTTAATGCCCAAATTGGCAAGTTTGTGCTTGCTACCTCAAATAAATGGCCTTATGGTGACGAGACTAGTTTGTAGCAGAAATTGTCAAGTTTATTTTCTTCTGAGTCAAAGTTTGCTTATGTCTTACATTCAATTGTTAAATGTGATTTGGAGGTGGTGGTGTACGAAGGTGTGATTAGGGAAAAGCCAACTAGCAAAGAAGAAGCTCGGCAATTTTTGAAAGGTCTGCTTAATGATATATTCCTATCGTATTTCAACTAATAAATAGTTTCCTCTCTCACCTCTCTTGTGATTATGAACTTCTAATCACCAATATATTCATATTTAATGGATTTTTGTACAATTTTAGATTATTCTGGAAAGCATGCTGCAACCGTGGGATCTGTATTAGTCACTAACATCAAAACAGGATTTAGAAAAGGAGATTCAGATCGTGTGGAGGTATTGTTCTTCCCTACCTTTGGTCTCCTTGGAGATTATTATTTAGTCTGTCTCCTGTTTTGTCTGACCAAAGTCCAAATCAATCCTCTAGCCAATGTGATACCAATACATGTCCAACAAACAATCAGGGAATTCTTACTTCATGATCTTTACTATCAACTATGCTAAATATTAGGTACAGAGCTTCCCCACTCTAATCAAATATCAAAAGTGGTTCTAACCTTTTCTATTTGTATGTAAAACATTCATTTTCAAATAACTAGCTCTGAATGGTTCTTTGTTAGGATACACATCTGCCTTATATTACCTACATTTCCTTAATTGAACTAAGATGAGCTTTGCACTCCACTTTTTTCATTTTTTGGGGGATAAAACTTGCAAAGGATTGGCTACCATGACAAGTCATTAGTAGTGAAGCATGAAAAGATGCAATTAGTTGCTAGTCCTTTGCTAAACCTGAGAAAGTTTGAGTTATGAGCCAACAGTTTCTTAATTGGTGCAAAAAATTGACAACTAGTTCATCAAGCCGGAGTGGCAAGAGTGCAATATCAATTATCAACAATTTTCAAGTACTGCTGCATGCTAGGTTGCAATCTAATTGATACCATTATTACCCTATTTGACATTTTGTTTTCCTGACTCCCACTATTCTGTTTCCATTATAATACTACAACTTCTGCTGCTTAATGATTTTAACAATTACCAATCACATTGAGAAGGACTACCTTATAAGATATGCTTCCTGCTGAATTTTGTTTCCATGACACTTTCAAAACTTGTATTATTATTCTTGATTATTCTGAACTTTTATCAATACCAGTGAGAGGAACCTATTTATTTTAAGCTTGGACTTGAACCTTCATTTTTTTGTTTCTTGGCACAGTGATCTTCATGGCCACATGAGTGTGCACTCTCTTCTGTTTATTGTGTATAATGGTTTTGTCTTGTGATGTTTTACAGATATATTTCAATGAAATACCCGATGAAATCATTGAGAAGCTGGTATGTATTGTTTCTTGTAACTTGTTTTTTTATGGATGTTTCTTATACAGACAGTGGTTCTGTGCGGAGCTATCTTATGTTGACGAGTAGCTAATATGCTTTTAATCCTTTTTCTTGTTTAGGTTGACGAGGGAATCACTCTCAATGTTGCTGGTGGGCTGATAATAGAGCATCCTTCAATATTGCCGTTTGTCAAAGAAGTGGTTGGTTTACTCCTCTTTCATACTTAGGAATGTCAGTGCATCTTAATAATAGCTATAGATTGGGGGGCACGCTGCATTGATCTTAAGGGACAAGGACAAGCCAGGCTAATGTCCCTGTCTCACGCTATTAGTTTAGTTTATAGATATTGCCATCCTATATATTGTCCGGGTTTTGTTACAAAAGTGGTATAGGTTTTGTTAAAAATTATTGAAATGGGCAGATTTTTAGAAAAATATGCCTATGAGTAAGTCGTGGTCGTTGAGTACGACTTTGTTGCAAAGAACTTGTGTTTACGAAATACGACATCAAGATCTCTCGGATGAAGTTGTGATTGTTAAAAATGACTTTGGCATTAGTGACAAAGTTGTATAGCTGAATTATGACTTTGATTAATGTAATCTAGTAAAAGTAGTGTAGGAGAGGACACGGCTTCAGTACTATAAAACTTAATACGGAGGAACTACATGACTTCAGTATAATTTTTTTTTAATCAAAAGTCGTAGTGCATATCCATGACTTCTTTATTCTTTGTGTTCGAAGAAGGTAAAGGAAAAAAAAAAACACTAGCGTATGAAATCACTACCATCACGTAATATTATTTTCGCAATGGTTCTTTAAGCACGTGGAAGGTATAATTTTTTAAATTACAAGGAAGTATTATTGAGTAGCAAAAATCTCAAATTAAAATCAATTTTGAAACTTGAGAAACAAAAGAAATGTTAGCCTGACGAAGATTAAGTCAAATAAAAACCTAGCATTTATAATACTTATTCCAAGGGGCACATGGGGCAGCATATGTTTTGGGCTTAGAAAATACCCTTCTATACATATCAGGTTGTACATCTTCTCCTATCCCTCTCTTCTCTTCTTCAATCTTCACTCGCTGCACCACGATTTTTATTTTAAAAAATTTCACTGAAGTCGTGTGTTTCCTAAACACACTTCCTTTTAAGTTTTAGAATATGGGAGTCGTAGTTTCTGTGCACAACTTCTGTTTCAATATTAGTTTAAACATAAAAAAAATTAACTTAAAATTATCATTGATCAAAGTTGTCATTCAGGTAAACCACTTTGACGAATACACTAAAATTGTCATTTGTATTCACAACTTCAGTTGAGACTTTGAAGTCGTATTTACAGACTTCTTCACAACAAACTAGTACTTAGGGAGCTCTAAGAAGTAAAGTTTTAAAAATCTGTCAATATTTAATCAAAATGTGCACCAATTTCGTAAATGAGCCCTGATCTGGTCTGTTAGTTAAGTTTAGGTGTTCTTCAGTATTAAGTGGCAGTCTTCAATTATTCAATTTTCACCATTTTGAACCATTCATATATTGTTATTAAAGGAGAATTTGTAATTTACTTAAGTTTCTCTGGTTAGAGATTTGTGTTTGTACTTGAGGAAAAGCTAGAAAACCGATTTAGAAATCTGTAGATCATATCTAGTTTTGCTTAGAATTTCCTTACTGCTCAAACTAAAGCAAAACTGCGACAATGACAACAACCAAGACTTTTTCCACTGGCTGGGATTGAATGCACAGATGACAAGAGTGCTGGCATTTTATATTCTAGTTCCTATCGACAGTAAATGAATTCTAAAAATTGTTGTATATTTGCAGGTAGGAACAACCGACAGTGTGATGGGACTCCCCAAAAGTCTGACTGAAAAACTGTTGAAGGAGGTTCTGTAGCTTGCCCTACCGTTCCACCTCGTAAGACTGCCAGGGTCTAAGTGATGGCTTAATCTATGAATCTTAACCTTTGCTCGGAACATTTTTCTAAACTCAGTGCTGTCTTTTCTGGTGTTAGTTATGTGTAGGCTGGGATATACTGTGTGGCAGCTATGTCTGAACTTTTTTTTTTGGGTTTTCTAATCCAAGTTAATCTTTTATCAGTAACATATGTTGTATTACGATTATGCATGGTTTTATTAGAATAAGAATCGCATGTTGGCATTGAATTTATTGAGATTCTAATACATAGTGAAAACATAATGATGTCCTGGGTGGTTGAAAATTTCATTCTGAAATTAAGGGTGACATCTGGTGTGATATTTTTCTTCCTGGACACTTTTGGCTGCGAAATTGTTATCGCTTATGTCATTGACTGTGAAAATGCAAAGCATGATTTAATTATAGAAAATTCAAGAATAACTTATGTATTTAAAGATCCACTGACGGCATCTAAATAACCCAAATCTTTGATTTTTGGTTCTATATATTAATCACGATCTCTTTTTAATCATTTTATATAGTTTTCTTAGTCATTTGAATTATGAAGGTATTGCCAACATTGCCGCCAGTTGTTGGCTTTTCCCTGGACTGACTTGTAAAGCATGGCTTCTTCGTTGCCAGGAATCCACCGTAAGTTAATGAGGTCACCTGTATTTCATTTCCTGCACTTATAGAAATATCCTTGCATTTTATCAGTCAAATTTATTTTCTGTCTCTATCAAATGATAAAAGTTTCGCTATTATTATTGTTTATCTGATGTCAATGAATATATATACATATATAGTTATATTCTGAATTGCAATTTTAGTCTTGTATTTTTTTAGTGATTTTAATTTCTAGATTTTAGAAAATTCATAATTTTAATATAACTATTAGTTTTGCACAGGTTTTTGTGTTTTTATTCTGCTTCTATTGAATCCTAGATCTAATATTTACGTAAGTCCTGACTAGATGTGATTTAATTAATAATATAAATAAACACATGCCAAGTTGAGGGTGAATTGAAATGTAAGTTTCTTAAAATCTGGAGGTTAAAATAATTGAAAAATAGAAAAAGTAAGTAGCATATTAGAAATTGCAGGGGACAAACTTATAAATAATTTTTCATAATTTTTTTTTTAGTGGTTCAGATGAATCCAGCTTATGAAGAGTTTTATGAACCTAAACGAATGTGCAAGTACCATTTTTTAGTAAAAAAATGACATCCCACGAAAAAAGTGTGGTGCATATATTAATTCGATAATACTTATTGAAAATGACATGAATGACGTAACGTGGATAAGTTGTCATTGCATTCACTGAAAAAAACAATTTGTCCTTTGAATCAACGACTTAATTTTTCTCATTTGGCGATTTGATTTGAATCAAACATTTCTGCTGGTCAGGGTTTAACGCCCTCCCATCATTCCATCCAATGCTTTCAATTTCAAAGTCTGGATTTTGAATTGTAGGAATCTTGTATTTTCTTACATTTTTTCACACTTGTTTTTTCTAGAAACATTTTACGTGGACACTCTTAATTTTCCTACCTGATAAAAAAATATTTGTACTTATGTATTTGTTTCATCATTAATTATTTTATATTTTAAAATACAATTGTCATATCGTTAATTTTGAGTGTGGGGATGTATTCGAAAATGAGGTGTTTATCGATCATTACTTTTTTTTAATAATAAATATCAGGGTTGGCAGTGGAGTTCCTATGACATATCAGTTTGTCTCTGACCCGGTCATTAATTATCATACACATTTTTTGACTGATTTTTATCAGGGTTGAAATTTTGAGTTTCTATGACATACTAATCAGTTTGTCTCTGACTCGATCGTTAATTAGCGTAAATACTTTTATTGAATGTCTGATCTCATTACATATTTCTTACATCTGATTTCTTTATTTGCGGTGAGAAATAGAAGAAATGAAAAGCAAAAAAACATTAAAAAATTCTGAAAGTCTAAAATGTTTTGATAGTTATGTAAATTAATTTGATAAAATATAATTATATAGACCAGTTGACAGTAATATCCTTGTCAATGACATGTAAAATCTGAAGCTTGTTTTGTTTTAACCTATTAAATTGATTGTTTAAATTGAAATAATTGATTATATAATTGTGATAATCATCTAACTTCGAATAAGGTTATTTCTTGCATGTTAACAAAATGAGGACTCTAATATACAACCTTAAAAAAATAAAAAATATATAGGATTTAGGGTTCTTAACGAATGAAACTATGATTTGTCATAATCAATGAAAGTTGTAGTGTGCAGATTGAAACGTGAAGGGAATAGATGGGACATAGAATAATAACAATAATGTTTTTGTCTTTTATTTAAAGGTGAGAGATGAAATGCGTGAGGAGGTTGCAGGAGTAGCAGAGGTGCACACTGGCTGGTCTCTCATCGCGTTGATGATTAGGTAAGAGTCCCAGTCCCAGGTGTTGGTGCTCAGTGTACGGAGCACTGAAATAACCGTTTTCCCAACACTCCACACAATCAACCTTCCCAACGCATAACATAACAACGTAACCGTCTTTCCACTCACCACACTCTCCATATATATATATATATAACAACAACAACACACAAAAATCCAAATCCAAAACCTACCTTCCTTCTCCTTCATTCACTACCATCGCCACCACATTCACATTCCGATGACCACCGGAGGAGGCGGCGGCTCCGCTGTGGGCGTCCAGATCCAGCAGCAGAGCCGAATGGCGCTCCCCGATTTCCTCCAGAGCGTCAATCTCAAGTACGTGAAATTAGGTTACCACTACTTGATAACTAACCTCTTAACCCTATTTCTAGTTCCTTTGATCCTCGTCACGTTAATCCAGGTCTCCCAAACCACCGACCTTCACCACCTCTGGCTCCACCTCCAGTACAACCTCCTCACCATCCTCACCTGCTCCGCCATCCTCGTCTTCGGCCTCACGCTTTACGCCGTCACGCGCCCACGCGCCGTCTACCTTCTAGACTCCGCCTGCTTCCGCCCCGCTGACCACCTCAAAGCCCCCTTCCGGAGTTTCATGGACCACTCCCGCCTCACCGGAGACTTCGAGGAGTCGGCCCTGGAATTCCAGCGCAAGATCCTCGAACGCTCTGGTCTCGGAGAGGAGACCTACGTCCCCGAGGCCATGCACTCGATTCCGCCGCAGCCGTCCATGGCTGCGGCCAGAGCGGAGGCGGAACAAGTCATGTTTGGTGCCTTGGATACTCTCTTCCAAAACACCAACCTTAAGCCTAAGGATATTGGCATTCTTATTGTGAATTGTAGCTTGTTTAACCCTACGCCCTCTCTATCTGCCATGATTGTGAATAAGTACAAATTGAGAGGGAACATTAGGAGCTTTAATTTGGGAGGGATGGGGTGCAGTGCTGGGGTTATTGCGGTCGATCTTGCAAAGGACCTTTTGCAGGTTCATAGGAACACTTATGCCGTGGTTGTTAGCACTGAGAACATTACTCAGAATTGGTACTTTGGGAACAAGAAATCCATGCTCATTCCCAATTGCCTCTTCCGGGTCGGCTGTTCGGCGCTCCTGCTGTCGAACAAGCCGGCCGATCGGAGGCGGGCGAAGTACCGGCTTGTCCATGTTGTGAGGACTCATCGCGGTGCCGATGACAAGGCGTTCCGGTGTGTTTACCAGGAACAGGATGATGCTGGCAAGACTGGTGTTTCTTTGTCAAAGGATTTGATGGCGATTGCTGGTGGAGCATTGAAAACCAACATCACCACACTTGGTCCTTTGGTGCTACCAATTAGTGAGCAGCTTCTGTTTTTTGTGACTTTGCTGATGAAGAAGTTGTTCAAGGCTGATGTGAAGCCTTACATACCGGATTTCAAGCTTGCTTTTGATCATTTTTGCATACATGCTGGAGGCAGGGCTGTGATTGATGAGCTGGAGAAGAACCTCCAGCTCCATCCTGAGCATGTGGAGGCTTCTAGGATGACCCTGCACCGGTTTGGGAACACTTCCTCTAGCTCCATTTGGTATGAATTGTCTTACATTGAAGCCAAAGGGAGGATGAAAAAGGGCAACAGGGTTTGGCAAATTGCATTTGGAAGTGGTTTCAAATGTAACAGTGCTGTTTGGCAGGCACTGAGAAATGTTAAGCCTTCTCCTAATGGACCATGGGAAGACTGCATTGATAAGTATCCTGTGGAAATTGTCACATAGTTCAGTTCAGTCACATACTCTGGTTGTTACAATTGAATTCAGGGTACCCTTCATTAGTTTCAGATCCACTGTCTATCTATGTTGTAGATTTCATAGTGTATTCACTGTCTCTTTTGTGTTTGATGATTATGGATTTCCATTTGGTCAAATTCATGTATCTGGAGTAATTATGACATGGGGAATACCTGAATTTTTCTTTTTTTTCATTCTTGTTGATGCTCTATATATATACACACTCATGTGCGCTCTCTCTCTCTCACACACACACATATATATTAAATTTCTTAGCCTTCAAACATCGTGTTTCTCGTGGGGTATAATCTGCAATGCATTGTAATCTTCTGAAAGAAGTCTCATATCTGGTTTCTTGAAGGGCTTTCCCATCCTAAAAATGTGCAGCAGTGCTAGTAATTTCTTGCTCATTTCTTTAGAATTTTCTTGCCTTAGCTGTTATTGCACTTTCCTCTGCAATTTGCTGGAACATTTTGACCAAATAACTTATGTTTGCCACTCCAAAGATTCAAGTGCTTAAATATCTTATTTAAATCGTAGTGGCAGTGTAGTTCTTTGTTAAACTCCATTATATAAAGAGTATTTTTTGTAAACTGAACAAAGTGCTTGATCATTGATCACTTTGTTTGATGAAGTACATACAAAAATTTTCAAAGTTGGTCTCTATCTATATAGTTTATTCGAACTTTTAATTAATATCTAGCACCCAAATGAAGCATCCACTGCCCCAAAAACTATAGAAACTAGCATTTTGGCATACCAATGGAATATTGAGTGAAAAGCAGAGTCATTGGAAATGAGGATGAAATTTACGTTGTGACAAGGACGTGGCGATCCTCGTTTTAGGATACGTTGCAGAGACCTTGGTGCATGTCCTTTAAAAGTAGTTACAACTCACATTTCTAGTTCTCGTCTGATTACGAGTTAAGCTACTGTGACGTACATTTCACGTGAACTCTGTAGCTGAAAGCAATGTAAACACACATCCCAATCACATTTAACTAATGTAGCGTCTTCTTTCTTTTTCGATCGTGTTGATTGTTGAAACAATTGTATACCAAACCCATGCTTAAAGCCCATTTGTTTTATTTTTTACTTGCAGCACCCATAAATGAGGACCTACACGTTGTGATTGTACTTGCCACAACCATGAATAGAAAAATATTGAAACATGCTTCAAAATAGTTTCTTTAAACATATTCTTTATGATTGGCTTAAAACTGTTGAGAACACAGCACGTGTCTCATTTCTTTTTTAACAAGTTTCAACAAATGGGCATGTGAATTTGGTGGCTCTCATTTTTTTTAACAAGTTTCAACAAATGGACTTGTGAATTTATTTTTAAGTTTATTGGTTTCTAATATACTGTATCCATAACAAAAATAAATAAATAGATAAATCATGAGTATGTTCCTAAGGCTCATCCCGATGGTAAATGGTTACACAAAGATAAAAGTTGTACCTATATCTTTTCTTTATATTTTTCTTTCATGTCATATTATCTACCATATATATTCTTTCTCTAAGATTTGTTTGACAGAGAAAAAATAGCAGAAAAAAATGAAAAAAAGAGAAGTAGATAAAAGAAAAGTAGTTAAATTATTGATGGTTTGATTAAAAAAAAATAATGAAGTGTTTAATAAAGAAATGTTCCCCGCGTGCTGGTATTGATAATACATATTAATTGCTTGATAGGGGAGGAGTGCTTCACAATTGGAGAAGCTGATTTCTAAGGGTGTTCAACATTTCTGTTTTATGCCCGACGTGTGGTAAAAAAATGTGGACAACGAATGAGATGCTTTCTTTGAGTTGAACTAGCTAAAATGGAATCTCTCTTTTCAATTGCCACAATAAAAAAGTTGTTTTCTAATGCCTTTATATCACCTTTAGTTTGCTCCATACGTTATCAAAACCTTGAAAGATTGAATGGAGAAGGAGAAATGGGTAATTGAGGAACAATGTTTTGTAGCAATCTTTTAAGTCACTAAAGCTAGCAAGTGAAAGTCATGACAACGGGAACAAGCCAGGAATATGCACCCTAAAAGTAAGCAACCTCTGGAACAATTTAGAAGATAAATGGAAAAGGCCTTTGTTATCTAAACTGTAACATCAATGCAACATATTTAATGGAGCATAAAGTCTACGGCAGTGGCATGCATGGTGCTTTTGTTTTAATAAAGTAGTTGTGTTGTGGCATTATGGCATACCACCTTCACATGAATCAGAACTAGTCTCTTTGCTGGAGGTTCTCTCATGGATTCGTGGCCTCATGCAACTGCATTTTTTTTAATATAGTAGAATCACAATTCAAGATTGCACATAAACAAGACCAAATCGGAGCTTCAAGAGTAGTATTGTATGTGCCAGAGTGTGAAGGCAGCAAAGAGCAATGAAAAAAAAAAAAGTGAGATTCACAACAGTAGAAGTGAGGTTTACAAGGTAAAAGCAAGATTTTGGAGGCTACTAGTCACGTTACAAAAGCCACAATTTTCTTGATTTATCATGTATAAAACAATCACAAATTTATATATTTTTCCTATTTCTTTTCCTTTTCTTGCTATCTCTGTTCTACCAAAGAAAGTGTACGTTTTTATTTCTCTTTCGTTCTATCTCTATCTTACCAAATTGTACGTGTAGAATTTCATTATCTTCTTTCTTGCTATCTCTATCATACCAAATTGTACGTGTAGAATAGCATGGGTTGGTGGTCCATGCAGCATTTTCCTTTATCACTTTGTTACAACTTTCACTCGCCACAACCACCCAAAAACGCGTTTCACTGAAGGACAATTTTTTTTCTTAAGTGTAAAGAATGTGTAATTTCCTCCCACTGCTAAAATGTACCAAGTCTTAGGAGACCTTCCCTATGATAACTTGGGGCATGACACAAGAAAGTAATGAAAATGTTCCTTTTTTGCTTATATATATATATATTGCATTGCATGGAAATCCAAATAAATACCACAATTCACAATTTTTCTGTTTATAACCTGTCAGGTTTGAGCTTCACTACAATTGAAGCTACACTAAAACCTGCAGCTCCATTTTTTAAAAGCAATAATCAATTCCTTCAACAATAAATTGAACTGAAGTTGCTAATAAGTTGACATTTATAATCAATAGCAACACAATTGCAAAGGGGCCATAAATAGTTATACTAATTTGGCTTACATTTTCCACAAACCAAGAGAAGATAATGAATTAATTAATAAGGAACAATTACAGGGTGCATACAGGAGGGACTAGTCTAAGCTAATGTCTAAGGAGCCAATTCACACAAAAACCTCCAAGTTCTTTGTAGAGGATTCCCACTTTCAAGGGATGAAATCAAATGAATAATACATGAACCACACCATAATGTCAAATACCTTACAACGTGAAACTCTGAAATCAACTTGTGAAGAAGGGGAAAGAAAAGTGCTAGAGAAGAAACATCATCTGAAAGACCATTGGATTTCTTCAATGGATTTCCCCTTTGTCTCAGGGACCCAAATGGTAACAAATCCTACAGTGAAGGCACATACTAATGCATATATGGTGAAGGTACCTGACAAGAACAAAGGTGGCTTCTGGTTAACAAATGACAAAAATATTGAGAGGAAAATATCGGCAATGCATACAAACCTCCAGAACTCCATTCCAAGAGCATATTAGCTGTCAACGTAACCAGCCAAGAAAATAACCAGTTGGCAAGTGTTGCAACACTCCCTGCTAGGCCTTTGATGTTTATTGGAAGAATCTGTGATATGATATATTGAACAAATTAACTTTGACAGTGATTTCAAATGCTACCAATAAAACACACTACTGATTTTATTTCAACAATTTGTGTTACAATCAAATGCAATCATGCAATTCTCCATAGAAGAAATTGAATAGTCAAAACAGTTATATCCATACAATAACTTTTTCCAAAAATGTTAGTTTATTGTTTTTTTGTACCCTTTTCCATAATAAAATACATTCACAACTTATTGATGTCTCTAAATCCTCCACTGTTTTTGCCAGAAGATAGTCATGGGATCGTAGTTGCAGCATATATTCCTATGCTTGGGAAATAATAGCCTAAAATGTAAAACCACAAAAATGTACCTCAGACATTATAATCCATGGCATAGCTCCCATTCCCAGAGAGAATGCAATAACCATGGCCTGAAAGAATTGGAAATTTAAAACTCTATAGTCAGATAACAAGCAGTCAAAAAATATTTGAATAATGAATTAACATCTATTCACATACCACAACTCCAACCACCGACAAGGTGCTCAATATCCCATACAAGGAAGAAGTTTCTGATATACTAGCCTGGGAGAAAATTTCAGAAAAAACATAACGAACAAGTAGCAAATTGTTAGCTATATAGGTAGACACGTACATGCATTTAATAAAACAGTTCATGATGAGTAGCTAGCAACAAAATAAAAATATCATTACCTTTACATAGAATGAGACTGCAACAAGCAAGAGACTAAAAGTCATTGCAGTAGCAGAGACCTGCAATGCAATGGAAGATTTGATCATTCTTATTCTAATCCTCCAAACAGATAGTCACAAACTAAACATGATAGAAAAGTTCAAACTCACAATAAGGAGAAGCCGGCGACCAGATTTGTCTGCCAACCACAAAGTTAAACTGGTGGCAAGAACCTGGGTGAAATGTAAATATTTATCAGGTAATGAATTGAGAATATTGGACAGAAAAAGGAGATTAAAAATTTCTTCTCAGCTGAACCTGAACAGCACCAACTCCAAATGTTGCTGCATCACTCGAACTAATTCCTGTTAATGTGTGTTGAAATGATGAGAATAAAGCATAATTTTATACATAATAGCATGAGAATATTCCAAGAAATAATCAGGAGAAACAAGTCTTTTGTCTTACCCCAACCCATACAATTTCATTATCACACAATTGTAGGCTTCATTAACTACTTTTCAAAAGTTTGAATTCATCTCTTCAATAATTCTAATTCATGGTTTTGGACAGAAAGGATTGTTATTGAAAGTTATACAAACATGAGATATAAACTCTGGCCAAAATGTTTGACGGTTCCCTTACATTACTACTTGTACAGTACTTCAGAGTATTATAAGAAATCAGCATAACATACCAGCACTTCGGAAGATGGTACTGGAATAAAAAAGAACACCATTAATTCCAGACAGCTGTTGCAAAATAAGCAGTCCAATTCCAATCTACAAGATGGAATTAGTAAAAAATGGTTAGACTCTACTGGTCAATGTTAATTTGATATGAAACAACTCCATAAGGAAGATGGATTTACCATTAAAGGAAGCCAATATCTTCTTTGTTTGAGATCTGCAAATCGAATTGTACTTCTTCTGCTGGTCGAAGCATTAGCCCTCTGAATAACATGACTCCCCATAAAATGTCAATTTTGTGATACATTAAATGGTAATAAAAATATACGAAATATGAGGGTCATACACTGGAATAAAAATGATGAAAGCTTATTACCTTAATTTCACTCACTTCAGCCGAAATATCAGTATCAAAGCCTCGGAGTACTTGCAAGGAAGTTTCAAATTCTTCAGTCATTCCCATTTTTGCCTATATTCAGTAAAGCAACTTCACTTTGAGAAACTATCAACACAAATTTGATGACTAGGGGAAGAAAAAATGCATGAATTGAACTAAACTATTATAAAACTAAACTAATATTTAAAAGTGATTCGAGAGGACTGAACTAAATTGTATAGGGATTTAAATGAACTGAATTTGATCATAGTTTGAGCGAACTAAACAAAATTGAATTACTCTAAATTGTTTTTTAATTGCTTGAAATATCTGAATTATTACCAATGGACATTCTATTTTAAAGTATATTTTCCCATCTCATAAATTATAGGCCAATTTAGTTCAAGTAGTACTATTTAGGAGCAATTCAGTTTTTAAAAACTAAATTTATATAACAATTCAATAGAGGTTTTTTTTAAACAGTTCAGTTTTTTATGCAATTTAATTCAGTTCAGTATAAATTTGTTCAATTCAATTATTTTTTCAACAACCGTATACATGACATTTAAGTATAATGATTCGCAAAGCTTACCAGCCATCTAGGAGATTCAGGAATGAAAAATAGGCCAGGTATCAACGCTGTACATGGTAAAATTCCTGCAAGAGTAAGAACATAAGTAAGCTTAGTTTGAATTTCCTACAGAACATACAAGTCAGCAGTATGTGGTAAATTATGCTTAAATAATATGTCTTTTCCCTTAGGGGAAGGTCAACAGATGCAGTTTTTTATTCCTCAGTTGATCTGAAACAGTGAATGGGCTTTAAACCTTCCCAACACTCCAAGCTTAGAATGAATATAAGACATGTTCTGATTGTGATATAGTCAAACCTGAGTTGACTGATCTAGAATTTCAGCTTAAGATGTAATTCAACTTCACAAAACTGTCTTCTAAGATGAGAATTACTCAAACTTTATTATAAGGACTACATTGATCATATCTCTAGTCAATTTGGGGATCTCAAACACTAAAACCCACTCAAGCCTAGCAATCTAGAGCACAGAAAAATATGGGTTGGTCCAATAATAGTTATAGGATACAATCTGAAACCAGCTTAAGATTTGAGTTGAGAATCTAATTCAAATTCACAAGATCTCCAAATTTAGTTTTTTGACATTTGAGAACAAGAACCATAAATTCATTTGAAGGCAGAGGGTAGTTTCCAACCTTGCCAAGTCTGAGAGGGTATTACCTAAAATTGCAAGGAACCTCCATTCAACAAAAATCCCCAGCAGATAGGCCAGCATAATTCCAATGGTTACAGAGAGCTATGCAGAAAAGAAACAATAAAGATCACTAATCTAAGAAACGTTAACTATCTACCATTATATCACATCAACCAACCTGGTTAACTGAAACCAAAGCACCCCTCAAGTTTGGAGGTGATATCTCAGCTATATATACCGGCACCTGTGAATTTGAAGTTTGAACACTCAATAATTGTGCCATACATAACTTAATCCCACATTAGCATCATGAAAAACATTTTACAATTACCGTGTAAGATATTATCCCTACGCCAAACCCCTCCAACAATCTTCCCATATAAAGAAAAGAAGAATCCTGAAAAATGTCAACAAGGCAAGCTCAAGCTCAAGCTCAAGAACAATTTATTTACTGAATAATTGCGTGTTTGAATTCACATTGAATCATCTATACTCACATTGACACACAACTAATGTGATTCTAGGTAAACAAAATATTACAATGATTAAAGCTTACCTTTGCAAAAGAGATAGCCAGCCAACCAATAATATTCGGAATGGATGCAATCATCAAAGACTGCAATTTCAAACAAGAAATTGAAATTAAGGGAAAACCTCAAACTTACACACAAGAAAAACGAGAAAAAGCAACAAAAGGGTACCCCTTTACGCCCTATATACTCCGCAATCTGACCACTAGCTATTGCTCCAACCATGGCACCGACATTGGACAAAGAACCAAACAAAGAAAACTGCCCAACAAACACAATGAAGTGGTGAAACACAAAAACAAGGAACCATGATCAAACAAATCAACACATGCTCATTCTCTCAAATTCTCATTCATTCATGCATACCTCAGAGACTGAGAGGCCAAGATCAGTGATGATAGCAGCTTGGGTAGGTGAGGTGTAACCAGCCTGTCAGAAAATGATCAAGATCATATTTTGTGAGTACCCTTTTGCTTAGGCCATTGATTTTGCAAGAAAAAAAGAGATTCTTACAGTGAAACCAAACTGAATTGGACCCAAAGCAACGATTAGAACACAAGCAATGACTGAGATGGAGGAATCACGAATGGCCTGTGTGGAACCAAACACACTGGATTGTCTCCCACTCATACGATACCAACTTCCCGTGTGAAGAAATGGCTTCTTCAGATCCCTTCCCTCTTCATTTTCCTCCCTCAAACTCATATCTTTTCTTTCTTTGTTTCTGCTTCTTACTTCTCAATGTCAACCTCTTTCTTCAATCTAACACAAATCTACATAAGAGGAAGAGTAGATATCACATGACACCACATGTAATAATGAAGATAAACATTACAAGAAACAAAAACACAATGTTTTTCATGAAAGACAAATACTATGTTTTTTCAACGTGCTTCTTTAGAATACTTTTAATTTCTTCTTTTTTGTAGATGATAAGTATCAAATGTATTTTGTATTTCCAAAGATGCTAATTTCTCATTTTTTTTTATTTGACATTTCTATTTAAAAAATAATAAGAAAAATTATAGAAACATTTTAATTTTAAATTTATATAATTTGACTTTTTTTATTTACCAGATTCACAAAAACTACAATATAAAATATTAGGAAAATATTATTAACATTTTTTAAAAATATTACACCTAATGTTATTCATTGAAAAGATTGCTAACAATATATTATAGTATACTTTTCTAAACACATTTTTTTATTGTTGTTACATATTCTCTTATATATATTTTTATTATTTGCTAAAATTTATTTAAATGCAAAGTTTTGTTAATCTCATTTTTTAATGAGAATTATCCATGATTTTATATTTGTTTAACTGTACTTTCTTTAAACAAGTCTTCATTATTTATTTTACTTTTCATTAAACTTTAATCAGCAATAGATAGTTTCTTTAATTAATAATAAAAAATATGGAAAACATGCTAGAAATTTTGATAATATTACTCATTTCGTAATCGTTTTTAAATAGTTAAATCTCACGTCATTAATTAATGGTTATCCATTTTGTAGATATTGAACACTAATTCACATTACATGGAGACACGTCGTGTGCATACATATCCTCGATTCTTTCTAAAAAACAGTCAAAACTATGCAATCATTTTTAATTATGCATACTTTATACAAATTATTTTTTAATGATGAAAAAAGAAAAACAAGATATAAGAGTGTGATTTTAACTAAAGTAATTGTATTTAATATTTTGAGGATATAAAAAATTACTTAAAAATTTAAAGACTCCTTCTATTTTTATTGGTTGATTTGTTTGATCACTCTTTTTCTTATTATTATAAGAGGCACCATGAACAAGCCAATTAGTAATGGATAATTTTCTTTTATTTGGCCAAACTTTTCAATTCCAAGTTGCAGCACTTGTTCTTTCTTTTGAATTTGTCTATCTTAGATGGATTCTAGAAAGAGTCAAAAGTTTTCATCAAACACAAAAGTTAAACAAACAATTATGTCCTTATCAGGGATTGGTTTGTTATAAAAATTTACTAAAAATAATATAAACAATGCATATATTTCAAACGTTAATAACAATAAAAGAAAATGGTACCTTATAATAATTAATGCACACTTGTCTATTTTTTTTTTTGTCACGTATTGATCGTGTTGAATAGATTATTATTGGTTGAATAAATTTTTACACGTGATGTTATTTGTGGTGGGTGTCTAATATAAATTCTTTCATAAATCTTCTCAACTACATTGTTTTTCTTTAATAAGAGATATATGATAAAATTTATTTTTTAATTATTCATTACTTTTAATAAAATCTCTTTAAATTCAATATCTTACTTAAAAGTAAGAGTGACAATGTGAGTTTCAATCCAATATATCAAGCTTTAGGTTAAAAGTATTAAACACTTATTAATTGAGTCAAAATCAACTCACTTAATTTAACTTATTTGGCTAAACAAATTCAAATTGAGTTCGTGGTAAGTTGGCGTGCAATCCATTTTTTTATTTATATTCTTAAATTTATTATAATAATTTTGTTTATTTAAATTCCAACTACACAACTTCAACATCTTTATTATGTTTTTTTTTTTATTTGAAATGAAACTTATTGAAAAGATTTTCAAACACAAGTACGTATAGTAGGTGAAACAAAATGAAAAACAAAGAAAAACAATAATAATAATTGAGTCACTTTATCAAAGTAGGTGGAATTATATTACAAAAGTTATAATTCAGCATAAAATGAGTCGGATTAACTTAATATTTGAATGAAATTGACTTAGTTTTCCTCTTCTACCTAAAAGATACAGGTTCAATTTCAGTTTTATTTATCTCCACAATTTTTTAATGCTACAATTGTTAATAAAATTCATTATTTTATTAAAATATATGCTATGTTAATTTCAAATAATATTTTTTAAATAATTTTCACTAATTTAAATACTTAATGTCAACTTACCGACGTTGATATCTTGATATTTTTCTTAAAAATAATATAACATGAACATCGTGTGATCTCATCTTTATTTGGTATTAATTTAGATTGGCTTAGATAATTGAACATGTGATCCACATCCCAATTATTTATTAATACTCTAAGTTGTTGCTTTATATCCAATCCATGTGTTGTCATTGTTTATTTGGAAAAACCCTCTTTTCGCTTTACTTTTATTATTATATATTGTTTTGGATTTGGATTTGTGACCTTGAAGATTGGGATTTGCTTATTGTTTAGCACTCACAAAACCAATAACATTATCGTAAATAAATTAAGATTATCAACCATAAAAAGACGTATACCTTATTAAAAGGTGAGAGTAGTTATTATTTAAAATTTGCATTGTTTGACAAAAGTTTTAATTTCATGGTGAGAAAGAGTTATTATGTGACTATACTTTTCCAAAAAAAATAAATAATTATAACAGTGGTTAGATAAAAAAAAAATAGATAATTGGTATTGCTAGGAAGACTAAGGAGAGAAAAAAGAAAATTAGGAAGAGAAATAAGTTTACCGTTAACAAATTGGTGTAGGTGTATATATATTTTACGTAATGACAACAACACGAAACGTATAATATTATAGTGAGTAAAGAAAACAAATTGTTATATTTAAAATTCCTAAAATTAAGTCACAAACGAAATACTTAAAATAAATTTAATTTATTACTTAAATTAAATGGTATTAGATATTTAACTAGTGTTTTAACAAACACAACAGACTACTTATGAATTGCTTCTTTAAAAACCAACATGCTCCTCTTGAAATCATGAGAAACACATAGCTTCAAGGTTTTCTATCTTTCAAATCTTCCAACATAATCACTGTCCATAACAATTTTATGATCCCACTTTCTGTACAAAATTTTAAAGTTTATTAATAAGGTATATATATATATATATATATATATATATATATATTAATAAGGCTCACAGTGAATATTGTATCAATTTCAGTAGCTATTAGCTAGATGGGACTATTGGCAAACCATAAATCCTTCACCTTAAATTAAGTCATATTCATCATGAATTTATCTTTGACCATTGGATTTCTCACAAAAGTGTTTATTTTGTATATCAAATTTTTGAAACATTGCTAAAACATATTTTTTTTGTTTAAAAAAATTTCATTACACATTTTGCATGATTTCTATTGTATAAGGCCGAGAAAACTAGCAACCGAAACATGTCTCGACAAAAATATTTGAATGATATATTTCTAATATAGTCAAAGATTACACATCTCTTCAAATAATTAATCATAATAATAATTAGTTACAATTATGTCTAAACATTCACCAAACTACCAGATATTTGGACTTTCTTAAAAATCTTATAGGGATGGGTCAATAAAAATTAGATTACATATATGAATATTTCAATGTAAGAAAATCTAATTTAACATAAAATTCGAAGTAATGTATTTAAAAAGAAATATTAACTTTAGCGTGAAAATATTATTGTAAGTATCTATTCCAAAATTAGAAAAGATCAAATTTAATAGTAAAAGAGACTTACCTTATGAGAGACTTAAAATCAAAATAACTTCAATATCTTTCTTCTAATCTATCTTTTTCACCCACTTTTATTTTTTATACACTTTGTTGATGGTGAATTGTGGAGAATCCTCACAGAGAATCCTAATTTCTTTATGTAACCAACATCTATCAAGTTTGTTAACCAGATTTTACTTATAAAATAAATTTTTATAACCAATTTCCATAAAGTTGGTTATCATCAAATAATAGTGTAACAAACTTCGTTATAATTAGTTATTTATGAAATAAATAATTTTTCATAATTACCAATAAGTCTTTTTGCTTTATAAAATTACATATAGACCTATAATAATATTTCACACAAGTCATATTTTGAAATATATTTTATTTATTTTTTAACATCAAAGAGATCGATCATTTAGAAAGTGAAGATTGATAAGTGTCCTACAAACATTAAGTAATTTTGTGAGATTATCCCAACCTTATAGAAATAATTATATATATATATATATATATATATATATATAATTATTTTTCAATCAATAATAATAATAATAATAATAATAATAATAATAATAATAATAATAATCTTTTACCAACATTAATAAAAACTACTTTATACTTTAATACTTTATAACGATAACATAATTATAAAAATAATTAATATTTTTGATACAATTTAAATATGATATTTGACCAAGCTGGATTACATCAGATTTTTGGATGTTGAAATTAGTAAGAACATATAGATTATATTTATAACAAGTAACAAGTGAGTGGTGAATACTTTTTGATAGAGTGAGAATTATATAAGACGATTAAATGTGGTGATAAGTGATTATTGTATTAGATAATTATTATTTAGAACTTCATACTCTTATCCTTATAATAATATTATATTAGACATTATATCCATATTTTTAGGTTTATATTATTTTCTTCATATTTTTTTGGATAATAGATAATATACAAAATATATTTTCTCATTTTTTATATGTGAATTATTCCATTTCACAATTTATGTGTTAACGGATTATTGCATTTAGGTTAGTGCTGACTTTTTCCGTTCTCATTTTTTGTCTTTTAATTGAACAAATAACAAAGTTAGCATGTCCTTTTCTCCTAATTCACAAAATAACAAAAATGGAATAAACTTGGTACAAGAAAGCATCATTCTTTCAATGTTGGTTGAAATAATTATATAATGTAGATATAGAAAGAAACACTAACATGACTATGACTGTTGCAATTAAGGTCTTTATTTCTTTCAAGAAGAATTGGTGTTCAATATAAAAGTTGTGGTTGAATTTAATTTGATTTAAATACCAATTTTAATAATTCCAAAACTATTTTATTCTAAAAAACAATCAAACACTTAGTAACTTTATCTTTATGTATATCAATATATTAGTCAAAGAAAAAAAAAAATTTGGGTATGCATTCTAAACATAGTTTTTAAATGCAATATTTTTTATGTCAACATCTTCTATACATCTTGTGCTAACATTTCTTTCCTCCCACAATAAGTATATAATGTAGATTATTTTTTACTTAAAACTACTATTGACTCAACCTACACTTATTTGGTCTTGACATGTTTGGTGAAACCAAATCTATATAAGTCATTCTGCAGAGGGTGATTGGGCTTGGGGTGCCTCTGATGGTGCCTGTGATGGTTCTTCTGATGGTTCCACTGTTGATGCCTGTGATGGTCCTTGAGATGGTGATCTTTTTGGTGCAAATTCTAGATCTCCTAAACTATTGTCATCCTCGTCATAATCATGAAAACTTTGTGCTGCATCAGAGGATGAACTGTCTCCATTCACCAGAGCACTGCTTTGTGATAACACAACAGCAACAATCATAATCAATTTCTGAGTAGTTTTATATTTTAATCTTGTAAAAACATTCCAACATCAAATTACTTTTGTTCTAGAAATATTTCAAATTACCTTCCAATATCATAGTTTTCTTGTAAAACTAATAGTAAAATCAAAATGGTTTTCAAAAGATAAATCTAATGACATTATCATTAGAGAATCAATTTGATATTGATTGCTAGAGAAAAAAGTAAAGTAAATCACACAGGTACGTTCTCAAGTTTCTTTCAGATTGCACATAGCATTTCTACATTTTAACTTCTTTATAGTAACAACCTTATAAGAGTTTAGAATATTGTATAATATAAGGAATCAGTGATGTTTTAAAGAGTTTTTTTGAGTCTCTAAAAGTAAAGGGTATGCGCAAAAATCAGAGAAAAAGACAGAAAAGAACACTGCAATTTGCTTATTTGATTATTTGGACTAAACATTTGACAGAAAGACATAGTTTTGGATTATGCTAAAAGAAGTTTGGAGAAACAGATTTTTAAATGTTGTTAACAAAACACATGATTAGGCATAGAAAGTTGATGGTGTGTGTAAAATGTAAAAGGAGATAAGAATGAAAGACATGTTCTTACCCTGCTTGTTGAACCCAATCATTTAAAGATCCTCCACCAAAGGCCTCATTAGCAGCCCTTTCAGCAGAACCATCTGCTACAGCCTTCTCAGCTCCAAATATTGTTTCATCAGAGAAACCTGCTTTGCTTGCTTCACCTTTTGCTTGCTCTATCAGACTCTGCCATGGATTATCCTCACACAAAACTGAATGCAATGCCACACTCAACACCAATGCAAATACCAAGCTTAATGATATCTTCGCCATTTCCTTTTTGCCAATTCCTCAGAGACAATTCAACAAACACCTTCACCGCTATATTAATTAAAGCCTCAAGGCAGCAACAATTAAGTGAAACCTTTATTTATTTGGTTGAAACTAGGTCCTTATATAGTGCAAAATCATGGGTTATGATTGACTTAATGTGGGTTATAAAAGTGATTTCTTGGGTTGAAATGGGGTTCACACAAGTGTAAACTATTCATCTCTCACATGCAAATTTGTTATATTTGGGCAATTTTATGTGTTTTATCTTTTCAAGTATTCAGCATCAACCATCTTCAAATGTTTCTTTTGCAAAACCTTCATTTGCGGCTTTACTAATTATACACTCTAATAAGTCATAATTTCCTATAAGATTGTTACAATTTTTTTTCTTCTTTTGGTTGGTTTATAAGGAAAACTATGATTTTATTTAAATTGATTTACTCATTTGTATGATTTGTTTAAATCTATGTGTGTTTGTAGAAATGAATAATGTATTTAACCTTTTAAAAAAATTCTTCTTTAATTAAACAATAACTAATGACATTATAAAAAATAAAAACAAAAGTATGATAGTATTGAGAATTTTATGTATATTATTGTCCATGTGTTTAGTTTTAATAAGCTGTCTCTTGCATGAAAAAGGAATTAACTAAATTTTTAACTTTTTCTAATAGAATAAAAGAATTTTAAATAAGGCTTAATGTGTTTCTCTTATTGCTGATAAAAAAAAAAAAAACTTAATGTGTTTCAATACCATCTTATTGTTTTTCGTAGTTTTATTTTGGTTTTGCTAAAATAATGCACTCATAAAATTTTAACTACAAAAAACCAAAACACTTCTTATTACTATTTTTAACTCAAATTTGAATCACTTTTCCTTTTTCTTCAAATCCAATAAAAATTACTCTAAATTTTATTTTAACTTTTAAAAACACAATTTTACTGTATTATGTAATAACTTTTTCTTTTTTATTTTTATTATTGTCACTACCATTTTTTTTATTGTCACCACTGCGAAAACCTATTATTACCACTTGCTTCTTTTTTTTAATAATTTGTTTTACTCATAAAATATTGAAATTTTAAATAGATTAAATATATTTGAAAATAAATAATCTTTTAGTATACATTTGTCAAATTAGCGCTTAAGACCTTAACTTTAGCCTTATCGACAAATCTCATTGTCTATGATTTGTGTTGTTTTATTCAGAAATTTTAAGGCTTTAGATAAAATTAATATTTAAAGTTTAATTTAACATGATTCACAAAAAAATATTTTATTCGTTATAATTTATCAATAAAGGATTACAATTAAATATTTGTAGTAATTAACTTTCAATATATAGAAGTCTTCTGGCTTCATACTTTCAATCCATGAGAAAACCCATTTAGTTGGGAGTATAGGCCAATCTCTGGATATTTTATAAAATAATAGTTATATTTTATAAAATAAAAGTAATATTATTTTAAAATAGATGCGTACATCGTAATTTATATATATCAAATTATTATATTTAGAATTCAATATAGTTTCGTTAATATAACTTAAATTTTAAAAATACTTATTTTGTTTTTAGTTTTTTATTTACATTTTTAAGTGGCGAAAATAATCCATCCACCCAATATAGTTAAAAATTGTAAGTATTATTTGCATAAGATTTGCTTTCGCCATTTCTTTTAGTAAATTTTGGACTTCTTTTCTTTTTCTGAAAATTAAAAGCTATGTAATTTACCCTTCTAACTAATATTTTGATGGTTTTTACGAGTTTAAATCACTTTGACTAAATCTTTTCTTGTGTTTGTTATATTTTCATCTAATTTTATTATCAGACAATCATCATATTATTCTTATTTCCATTATTCTCTTATTCTCTTCCATGTTTACATCACTCTCATGCTTTTTGGTCACACCTTCTTATTTCATTTCAATTATGTGTTTTTTTTATGAAAGTGAAATTACTATAAGAATATTTCAATATTTAAAATAATTATATATTTAACATTTAAATTGGATATCATTAACTAAATTAAAACGTAATTAAAATTCATACTAGTAAAATACGCAAGCAATTATTATTATTTTTTTCATTTTCCCAGTTCTATTTGATCAGGTTTGGCTTAGGGAACATACTTTGACCTGTGGGACCCTCTATTTTCATTTTTTTCTGCATTTTTTAGAGACTAATTATTTTTCTCTAGAAGCACTTTTATTCCCAGTCACAGTGATGTTTTTGTGGACCCTCTTACTTTTTCTTATGATTATTGGTCATTGTTTAATTCCACCCATCCCATTGGTTAACAAATTTAAGAAAATAAATGTTATCTAAACCCAATCTTAAAGTTAAGAAAACACTATAGAATGTAACAAATGATATTTTAAAAAATTAAGAATATTATCTAAAAATAATATTTTTTATACCTATTTCATAATAAAAAATATCAGTTATTACACTTTCTTATCAGCCTTAGTTCAGACTTTCTTATCAGTCTTCCACACCCAGATAAAAGTCAACAAATAGGAGTCCACTTGAGAAAATTTTTGAGCAAGAAAGAAAATTTTTACGTCTAAATCCATGTGATGCTTAGTGGGTTGCTGTCAAAATCTTTATTTGGTCAAGAAATAGGACATGGTCAATGATTCAATAATGCTTCAGAAACTACCCTTTACACTTTATTCAGTGTGAACAAGGTCCAAGAGCAAAAGAATCAAAAGGGTACCATTTTTTTTTGTTTGAGTGAAAAATGACTCAATTATTGATTAAGATATATATATCTTCTGCTACAAAAATGTGTCCTTTTTAATGTTGGTACCTGCTGTTCAAGATATATGTTGAGTTTTGCAGCACATGACCACATTTTTTCTTCTCTTTGTTGCTCATGCCGTGTACTGTCTCTGAGCTTAACTCTACCTTTACGATGTCAAGTAACTGTGCAACAGTTTTGAAGATTCCAATTACAAGCAATTGCAAAGATAAGGTACCATCGTTTATCTGTTTTGGTTATTATGAATGTCACCATCACCAACAAGTTTTTATTTCTAAGCAAAGGGTGCTTCTCAGTTATCAAATTTAGGACCAACAACAATCTTAAACGACCATCTGATGATTCCAAATAGTTTTCATGAGTTCTGTGTTGGTGTTTTTAGTGTCATTCTTCAATCAGAACACTTTGTTAATCTATGTTAATCCTTTTGAAGACTGAAGATTACCAACCGAAGAAAAAAGTTCATAGCATTTTAGACTATTTACCTGATCATCTGATTGTAGAAATAGCTGTGTTCTTTTAGCAATAGTAAGGTTCTCTCTATATATAAAAGATGCTGAATAAGTGCAGCTAACATAGTATAATTTTGTTTATTGAGGAAGTGCTACAAGAGATGAAATTATGTAAATCATAGGTATATGTGATTACACTTCATTTGTGCAGGTACACCCTTCTGTGTGCTTAGAGCTTCATAGACTCATCGATGGAATTTCACATGTAATTTTAGATATTGAATCTGCCAGACCAAATTGCAAGTTAGCGATGGAGGCATTGTGCTCATTACACCTCACTTTGGCTAAAGCTAAGGCAGTTATCAAAGATTGTTCAAAATGCAGTAAACTCTACCTGGTAGGAACCCTTTTGAACTTTAAACCTTCACTCTGATGCTGATAGATCAATTCTAAATTAGTTTGATACATATATAAATTGTCTGCCATAATCTTTGAATACTTTATACTGTTCATACCATGATATGTTGGTTTGAAATAACTAACCTGGATTAGAAACTTGCTAGGCAATCACATCCCCCAAGATACTTTCAAGATGTCAAAAACTAAGAAACGCTTTTGAGTTGTATTTGACAGAGATTCAAGGTGCGGTTCCCATACCATTGGCTGATAAGGTTGGTTATACTTTTCAATTAGCCTCTTACATCTGCATTATATGGATATGTTTGAATTAACTTCTTGAATTGATTTATGTTAAATTAATTTGTAGACAAGTTAAAACTATAGTTTTATAAGAATTAATAGAGGGGATAAGCATAAGTTTATCTAGTTTCAAATCTTTCATTGTATTTTCTTATTTCAGTTTATAGAGTAGCTTATGTAAACAAATTTAATATTTATAGTTTTTGAGATTTCTCTTTGTATTAGTGTGACTCGTGATTTTTGGCCAACAGATATCTGCAATACTACATGACCTTAGGGGTGCAAAATTTTCCCTGGAATTTGCAGAAGAGGAGGCTAGGAAGGTACTACTTTCACTGTTTGAGAAGAATTTTCCGGATAAAGCTTCTATGGAAAAGGAAGAACTTGAAGCTATACAAATTGCAACTTGTAGATTGGAGATTAAATCCGTGTTCTCTCTCTTAGTAGAGAAAGCAACTATTAAGAATCAACTTGATGAAGTACATGAAACAAACCCAAAGGAGAAGGAGCTTCTAGAATACCTTATGTATCTCTTGATCAAATATGGGAAATCCATTTGTGAGTTTCAAGATGGAGATCACTCACCAACACATGAATGTCATGAGCAATCCTTTGAGCATGATTTGGTTGTTGATGAAGCAATATGTGAGAATCAAGTCAATGATGAAGTTGGACATTTATGATCATTTTGTTCTTCACCTCTTGTACTATTATTACTGTCCATTGTTCATAGAAAGTGATTTATGACTTGAAAACAAGCATTTGTATTTCATTTTGTTAGGATCCTAATTGATTGGATTTGTCACATAACAACATAGGGGAATAGGTTTTAGGAATTGTGTCTGTTTTTTTGATGTAATAATCTAATATCAGAAACAATGACCCCTTTCAGTTTTGCCTTTTACTTGTTTTCTACCAGAACATTTATTGCATTTTCTATATTATTGTAACATCAATCAGAATGCAACATACTTCCCCTTAAAAGGACCAAACAATCTTTCATTATCACAGGTCTAACAAACAGAAAAATTAGAGTAAAAAATAAATAAAAAAAATCATTGATTCTTTAAAAACTGTTCTTGAATTGATATTTCTTGTTTATTATTGGAGTTTGGGAATTTCATTATATTTAAATTTAAATAACTCAAACAGCAGTGTATGTAATGTTGAACTATGGACTCTACATAATTTTTTCATTGTTTTTGCAAAATACTTTTCTGATTCATGTCACCTTGTCATTTTCAAATCAATTTTTTTTATTTTTTGTGTGTGTGTCATTATAACATGTAAAGAGAAATAAATTCTGAACAGAGCTGTAAAATTATTTCCAAAAACTAAGGTTTAAGGTTATCTTTCTTGTATGCATTCAATAACATTAAAGTTTTGGTGACAATGTTGGGCTGAGTTCATTACAGAGACTTGGGCCTATGTCTTAAGACATTTTACACTTTCATTTCTTTTTCTTCTTCATGTTGGTGGTGAGAGAGCATGCTGGTTACAGTGTGAAGCTCCATAAACCTAAAACCCTAACACTATTTGGTTCTTCAATTTCAAAATTGAATCTTTGACACCATGAGTTGGAGAACCATAGCTTCCACTTCAAGACACACATTCAAGAGACTCAATGCCGTTTTCCGATCCCATTCCACCACCTTCCCTTCTCCGCACCACTCACGCGCCCCTTCCGCCGCCTTCCTCCACGCGCCGTTCTCCACCACAACCCATCACTCCGCCCGACCCACCAACGCCCTCATCGACCCCAGAGTCCATGCCACGCACAACGACGCCGTCGTCGACGACGAAGACACGACGAGCGAGTTTCTGTCGCGATTTGTGTGGATAATGAGGAAGAAGGTGAAGGAAGCGTACCCGGAATTCGACAAGGCCACCATGGATGGCATGCTCGTGGCGATCGTGGAGAGGGTTACTTTGGAGATGGAAAAGGGCGGGGGAGTTGAAATGGGTTCCGGGGATTTCAGCGAGGATTTGTGGGGAACGGTGTGGGAGGTGAGCAATTTGGTGTTGAAGGATATGGACAAGGAGAGGAAGAAGGAGAAAATGAAGGGCTTCTTGCAGTGTGAAGAGGTTAAGGAAATGTGCAGATTCGCCGGTGAAGTTGGCATTCGTGGAGATTTGCTGAGGGAGCTTAGGTTCAAGTGGGCGCGTGAGAAAATGGAGGAGCATGAATTCTACGAGGGTTTGGAGAGAATGAGGAAGGAGGCACAGAATGAGGAGAAGGAAAGAGATGTTGTTGGTGAGGAGGGGAAGAAGGAGAAGGTTGATGTTGGACTTCCCAAGAGGAAAGGGAAGATAAGGTACAAGATTTATGGGCTTGATCTCTCTGATCCCAAGTGGGCACAAGTGGCTGATAGGATCCATGAGGCAGAGGAGGTGTTTTGGCCGCAGGAGCCCAAGGCTATTACGGGGAAAGCGAAGATTGTTAGGTCGAAGATTCTGTCGTGGAAGGAATATGATGATGGTTTGCAAAGCCTGTTGAAGGAGTGGGTGGAGCTTGTTGAACCTAGCAGGGTGGACTGGATGGATTTGCTTGACAGCCTGAAAGAGCAGAATCATAGTTTGTACTTGAAGGTATGTGTATGTACGATAATGGTTTTGTATCATTTGAAGCTTATACGAATTACCTCTTTTGATCACGTATTTTATAGTTATGTGGTTATATGAATTACTTGTTAAGAACTTGGTATATGAAAATTGTAGGAACTTTCATGCAATGCACCTTTTTTAAGTGAAGTAGTGTGATTCAACATAGGATGAATAACTATTTGGATTTTGGGTTTAATTTTTGTTAAATCCTTTGCTTATATAGGTGGCAGAAATGTTATTGACTGAAGAATCTTTCCAAACAAATGTCTCTGACTACTCTAGGCTTATTCATATCTATGCTAAAGAGGACTGCTTTGATGACGTTGAGAGATTGGTGAAGAAGATGAGAGAAAATGGTCTACAACTTGATGCTTCAACGGCCAGTGTGTTGGTCCACATGTACTGCAAGGGAGGCAACCTTGCCCGTGCAAATGAAGCATTTGAAATCTTGACGGGACTGGGTGTCCGACCGGACTTCGAAGTCTTCAACTCAATGATCATGGCGTTTGTGAGTAATGGCCAGCCTAAGTTGGGCGAGAAATTGATGAGGGAGATGGATATGGGAAATATTAAACCTACAGAGGAAATATACATGGCATTGCTCCGATCTTTTTCTCAACTTGGTGATACTAAAGGAGCTGACCGAATTTCATTAGCTATGCAGTTTGCTGGGTTCCAGCAGAGTATGGAGGCAAGCACCCTACTTATTGAGGCAAATGCACTCACTGGTGACCCTTATCAGGCAAGAAGCCATTTTGACTACATGATAAAACTTGGGCATAAGCCTGATGATCGCTGCACTGCTAGCATGATTGCAGCTTATGAGAAGAAAAACTACTTGGACGATGCATTGGGTCTGCTTATGCAGTTAGAGGGGCATGGGTTTGAGCCTGGGGTAGCCACTTATTCTGTTCTTGTGGACTGGTTGGGTAAGTTGCAGCTTGTTGATGAAGCTGAGCAGCTTTTAGGAAAAATAGCTTTGCTGGGTGAGGCTCCTCCTTTTAAGCTTCAAGTGAGTCTCTGTGATATGTATGCAAGGGCTAGAAATGAGAAGAAGGCCCTTCAATTTCTAGGCGTTCTGGAATCTAGGAAGGATGAATTAGGACAAGCTGATTTTGAGAGAATTATAAGTGGCCTTGTTAATGGTGGGTTTCAGCAGGATGCAGAAAGAATATGTCGGATCATGGAGGCACGGGGTTTCGATGCATCAAGGGTTAAGGTTAACCTTTTGAAGCCTGCCCCCAGAGCACCTTGGATGAGATAGTTTTGTGGTCATGAATTGGGACATTTTTGTCTTTCTCTGCCAAGTTACTTACAAACGTGTTACCTTATTTAGGAAGCAAGGTCTCCTGGATTTATCATACTGTGTAACAAATAAGGATGAATTTGTTTATGAAATTTTCCATTTTCCATATCCCCTATTTACGACTTAATTTCTTTTTCTTTTGAACTTCACTTGTTTGTATATACAAATAACATCCGTGGCATGTTCAGGGAATTTTCATTTTCAATTATACAATATTCTTGTGGTGTGTTCGTCACTTTTGTGGATTTGTTCTGATTTTACCCTCAGTTCTTGTATGCCTAGGATCGGTTGCATTTAGAGATGTCTAAAAGAAACAATTTTTAACCTATATATCAGTGTATGGATTGCAAGTATTCTGTGTGTTCAAACAAACTATAATAATAACTGATAAAAGGCCAGTTTGCTTTTGAGATGGTTCGGGTTATGTGTATAATCATTATTCACTCTGTTGTAGTGTCTTGAACTTAATATAGTGAACTGATAAAGATTTCATTCAGTTGTTTCTCTTTGCCTCATCAGATGTGAATTTTGCGGCATCTTTACTGATCTGGATGGCATCTTTTATGCATAACTGCCTGCCATTTATCTCTTTTGGCTTTAACTATAATCTGTTGGCATCCTATGGTTCTGCAATTGCAAGTGCGGCCATTCATGCGTGGGAGTTTTATTGTATTTGTCATATTTATAGGTGAACAGTAGTATTCATTAGATAGTGGTTAAATGCGAAGTATGTATTCTATTTTTGCTGTTCTTACACAAATATTGCATCAGTGTTTTCGGTGTCTTTCTAGTCTTATAATGCTGTGTGCGTGTACTTCATATGGACCGGCACCGGCACTGTTTGTGTTTTGTTTTCTGGTCTTGTTTTAGTAATAAAATTTTGCTTGAAAGAAAGAATGTTGAATTAAGAAACCATCTTTATTAATATGATGTGTTAAATATGAAAATTAAAATTTCAGTACGATGGACAAAGATTATAACAATTTTAAATTACAGTTTATCTGAAGAAGTGCCTACCACACGATTGGTTTTTGTTAGGAGGTTACTTTAGGAGTTCAGGTGAGTTTTGTTTTTATTGTATTTTCAATTGTCAATGTATTATTTCAGTTTTTAAGAAGCAGTTAAGAAATATATGGTTTAGTCAAGTAGTTAAAGTTTATGTGACTTACTCCTAGGAAGTGGGTTAATAGGAAGTGGGTTAAAGACAAGAAAGGAAGCATTTCTTCTCTTTGGAAAATTTGTTTTTCAAATTGCTGCAATATTTCGTAGTTCTTGAAGAACTATTATTAACAATTGGTATCAGAAAACTATATTCTTGAGGACCTATGAGAGTAAAATCTAAAAACATGGAAGGAGATTCAAATCTCTTAACAATAGCACCACTAATCTTTATTGGTAAAAATTATCATATTTGGAAAATTTGAATTTGTAGTTTTTGGGACGTTACGTTTTTCAGAGTTTTAACATTGTAATGAAGTTGTTAAAAAAGAGTAGTTCTTCTCTTCTGAAAATTTGTTTTTCAATTGGTGCAATACCACCTAGTTCTTGAAGGACTGATACTGCTAAGAAGATAAGAGAATAGCTTGGTATCACCGTTTACCTCATGAAGTTGTGTTGTGATTATCTTGTCTCTGAATTATTTTCTTAAAGATATGATGAAAGGCACTTTATGGTTGCTTTTACATGGAATCGTTGAACAATGAAATCAATTCCTAAAAGTGAATGAATGACTAAAGCAATAGTTCTTTATCAAGGTAAAGTATATACCAGAATTCCTTTCGTGAGAGGCAAGAGAAATTTCTTCTCTCTACGGCCACAGTATTTGTTATTTGAAAGGGTGGCAAACGTTTAATTAGAACATTAATCGAGGCAAGAAACAAAGAACTTCCCAAGGGGAATCAATGTGAAATGCTGTGTATGAAGCAATAAGAATTTGCTAACTCAAGTCTAACGAAAGCCCAATTGTACGTCCAAGGTATAAACACTGAAACTATGTATATATAAGAGTCCTATCATTGCAACATGCAACATGCAACATTGCCTTCAGCTAGAACAACACCTCAAGAACATCACCCCTTTTGCTTCTGTGTAATCAGATATTATCAACCATCCATGGCACAAAGGAGTAAGTCATTTCGTTTTAGGATCCCATGGCTATCAGTACCTTCTGAATCATTCGCTCGTCGTGCAAGAGATACACCAAAATCTCCTCCTCACTCAGACACAAGTGTACCTATTCATAGACCATCTAAGCCTTCTTTGGTAGCACCTTCGGAGCCATCTCCTCCTAGTCCTACAAAAACTGAACAAGTCCCAAGAACTGAACCTCAAAAACGTTCACCACCTCATACAGCACTTCCACCACTATCTTCATTGAGCACCGAGTCCCTAGTGACTACTCAGCCAAAGCCCCCTTCTCCACAGCCGCCACTTCAACCTTCATCTCATGCAGACTCACCATCTCAGTCACATGTTGCACCCTTATCCCCCAAAACTCGTTTGACCTCAGATAATGGTGCCTTGAAGCTGCCGAGGCCTGTTGCTGAAGCATCCACTCCTTCTGCATCATCTTCCTCTGAAGAAGAAAAGAAAAAGATGATCTTGTCTGAACCAACGTCACGAGAATCTAAGCCGAAGGTAGAATCGCCATTGAGAACAATCTCCAAGTCACCAGAAACATCTTTTCAACCCGAGAGGATGTCAAAATTTGAACTAGCCACTCATCCATCATCTCCTTTGGCCTCAAAGGACGTCAAAACTGAAGAAACCACTCCTCAAGAAGAAAAGGAGAAGATGGAAGCGCCAGTTCCACAAGAAGAAAAACCAAAGATAAAGTCACCTTTGAAAACCATCACCAAGTCATCAGAGACCTCTTCTCAACCTGAGAATCTGTCCACACAACTTCCAGCAATGGAGCAAAGATCAACAACATCGAATAGAAAGTCCCTTCAATCTAAAGAAAAGGAAAAAATGGTGCCTGAAACCTCTAAGGCAGCACGAGGAAAAGGAAAAGATACAACAACAACAACAAGAGGACAACCAAGTGAACAACGCACCATAGCTTCTGCTTCAGGAACAACAACAACAACAAAGGCTAAAGATTCGTTTGGCAAGGCGTTTCGTGGTGATAAGAAGCATCATGGAGTACGAGAAACCGTGGAGAGAAAACTAATGTTTGCCACAACCAACCCCGTTGGGAAAGACACAAGAGTTGTGAATTCAACAGATGAAGGCACAAGGAACGTGTCAAGCTCAAGCATATCACCTGAAGAAACTGCCTCATCCAGTGGTGAAAAGGCTCCTCCACTACAAAAGGGCATCAAAGATGATATCACAAAGTTTGTGCACAAACTAACAGCCACTGTGCACCCTACACAACACATGGATGACAAACAGTTTAGTGTCATAACCTTGGTTGGTGACAATAGAGGAGCCACAATGCACTTAGGTTCTGAGTCAGCTAAGAAAGAGGGTTCAATCCACATACACCGAGCCTATAAGAATGATCCTGAAGAGACCAACGAGGTGAGCACTGATGGAGAAGAAAACACCAATGAAGAAGAAGAAGAAGAAGATCTGGGGATGGCGTATGTCAACAGCAACATACAAAGTATCAACAACTCACTCATGTTTCATGGTTCAATCTCTGAAAGAGACCCTGGTGTTCAAATTACTCTTCCACAAAAGCCCACTGAGCCCGTCAGACCCCATGATAAGCCTAAGCCTGCCTTGGAAACTCAGAGGACTCAGTTCAACATCAACCGGGCCGAGAAGTCAACGTACCAGCCCACGGTTGGAAGAAGCATCAGAGGCCCTTCACTCGAATCACACGACAAACATCGCCGTCAAGGTTGCAGGGTCAGTTGTGACGAGGATATCGAAGACATTGCGATAATGTGAAGAAACAAGGACACAGATTCCCTTCAAAAATCCAAGATAAACTGTGCAGTGGAATATTGTAACAAACACTCATAGTAACAAATATAAGTGTTAACAACATCCACAGCATGTAATTTGTCATATATCATGTCCATTTTATCTTATCTTCTGTGATATTTTTATTGAGTTGTTCATTTAGCTTATAAGAAAATTAAGAAGATGGTTCTGTTCTTTTATTTGGTTGATGCTCGAGGAAATTAAGTTAACAAACTTGTTTACAGTAGAGTTGCCATTAAACATCAATCCTAAAAGATAGCATTACACAAATTAAACTTGTGCATGCAGCATTAAAGTACTCATTAGAATGAGAGCTGTTTGGTCCAGCTTCTTCTCTCCTTCCTTACGAAAATATTTACATTTTATGTCAAGGAAGAGTGACACGACATGTCGAACAATCATTAAGGAAGAGTGACACATGTTGATCAATCATTCACAAGCTGGTTTTGTGTCAAAGCTGCTCAAACATATTGCAAAGGCTTGAAAAGCTGAGAGGGGGTATCGGTAATCCATGGTGAATATGTCCTTCCCAATTTTTCCAAATTGTAGTATCACTTTTTCTTGTTCAGCAGCTGAAACATTTTGGCATGGTTCAGCAGCTGCCACGAGCTGGAAGTTCTTCACGGAGGCCACTGTGACCCTTCCCTTGAAATTCAAGCACCAGCATTGCAGCTGTTCATGCCATCTAGGGGCCTTGTTTTTCAAAACCAACGGTTCCCTTGCCCTCTGGCTTGATTCTTGAGTATTTTCAGTGTCAGTTGTGTCAAACTCAACATCTTCTGGCTTCTTTCCTTTTGAGTCTGAGGTGGTGGTGGTGGTAGATACATGCTCATTAAGATAATTTGTAAACTTCAAAGGAGTTGGAGCACTCCCTCCTTCTTGGATTGCAGATATGGGTATCAAGTGCATGGTGCACCGCATTCGCCTTGGACCTCTTGTTCGGAGGACATTGAGTTCATAAGATACTGTTGCCACTTTGTAGTTAGCAGCAGCAACCTTTGGAAGTACCTGCTTCAGATGGACTCTTTGCTGCAACTTGCAGTTCAATGGAAGTGAAGAATCATGTGGGGACTCGCCATCCAGGATCGTGAACTTGGTGCCCAGAAAATTAGACCTGTTCATAGCTTAGAGATCAAGTCAACCGTAGAAAGTAGAATAGTTTATCAGTTATGAAGATAGGAGCAGAGAGATGTAAGGCTAACCTCAACTTTCCAATGTAAGTGTTGCTTGTACGAGAGAAATCATCAGCAACCAATGATATTAAAAATTCTGTACATGTTGCCCTTCGAATCTTCTTTGCTGCCAGTAACAGTTTGCTCATATCACCGGAAAGTGCTGCAAATACAAAAATACAGTTCTCACACAAAGTGCAACTAAATAATAGAAATTATTGAAAAGGAAAGCAGATTCCAGTCAAACATGTCTCAGCAGTAGCATTCTAGATTCACTTCCAATAAGGTGATTTTAAGAGCACATGAAACAAAAGGTAGCTAGATTATTAAACAAGTCTCCAGATCAAAAATATATTTTCATACTAGGTAATAAAAAAGGACAAAAGTTAGATGCAATTTCTCAGGTGTTTTTGCTAGTGTTCTCCCATCAAAATTAAAGTTTGGGATAATGTATGAAACCAAAAATTGTATTAAAGGTGTACATAAGTTTGTGAGGTGAAACTTCAAGTTTGATTAGAGAATAGAACTAAAAGTACCTAAAAAAACTACTTCCAAGTTTTTCCCATATAAAAATCTGTGCCATCTTCTTAACCACTGTTACAGTACATTTATAAGTTATAACAAATAGCCTTCAATCATCACCCTCCATTGAAGTGCTTTGCAATAAGAAAAACAAGGGAAATCTTACAATGAAGAATTTCTCCTGCAAAGCAGACGTTCCACGACTGGAAACGTAGACTAAAAACAGAATGATCAAAGAAATCTGTAAGCGGAAGCTACCGAAAACAGAAAAAGATCATCAAAGAGGGCGTTTCAACAACTACATATCGATTATAGATTCGAAGAGGAATCTCGTATGTTTTCTGAAACTCTAACGAAACTATTTCCAAATCAAGAATAAATTATGCTAACACAGATATTATCAAATTTCATCACCGTTGCTACATTTACATTTATAGCAAAAATCCTTGAATCTTCATTTGTCAGTACAAGCTCTATACAACATGAAAAAAAAGTTTTTTTATTTCTTTATCACTAATTTATCCTGCCAAAGCAATGATCCAACCTATAATCTTCATAACAAAGTTTCATGAATAAAACTTAGAAAGTCATGCTTCACCAGAAACATAGCATGATCAAAGATCTCTAAGGAATAAACCACCCAAAGAAAAGATCCTCAGAGGGTGATTCAAGATCCGAAATCTGATTTTAGATTACAGAAAAAACTCAACATCTTACTGAAATTCTTACAGAACTATTTGCAAGTGGATAATAAATTATGTGAATACAGAAATTACCAGGGCTGAGGCCGAGATATAAACAATATGTTGAAGACACTCTTTCTCTCCTAATAAAACACTGGATTGGTGAGTCTCTTGGGCCAGGCTGATAAAAGAAAGGGATCAACACAGATAAAAAAAAGCAACAGAAATCACATGTTAGTATCTTGTGCTACCAAACCTGAAGTAAATAAAGTATAAATATCCATCACATAAGACACTTTCAATAGTTAAAGTTACCTGCTTCAGTGATATAGGAAAAGTGAGCAAACCACACTGTTCTGGTGTCTTGACAACATCCTTTGTTATCTCTCTCCACAGCCTACAAACTGAGGAACATGCCACAAGAGCTCTACGTGAAGGCCATGAGGTTTCACTGGCTTCCAACCTTTGAATTATGTCTAAAAGCAACTCTGGTGGTAAGTTAGCCCACCGGCTCTGTGATGAAGAAGAAGATGATGATGATGATGATGATGATGAGGAGGAGGAGGAGGATGGTAGGGAACATTCTGGTGCAATGTGAGATTTTCCATGGCGATGCACATGCTTTCCTTCTCCCCCTCTTCTATACATGTTGCTGATACCCTCTCCAATCTCCTTGAGCTCACGCACTATGCTCCTGAATGGCATTATGATAGGTGTGGAACTATCACAGCCATTATGTTTGAAAAGAGAAATCAGACATCATGTATAATAATTGTGAAGGTACAACAACACAAACACCTTTGCATGAGATGAGTGGATTTATTGATGACAAAAGTGGTGAACGTGAAGCAATACTAATTACCAACAATGATGGAGTGAGACACACATGTTGCTGCAGTGATGGGAAGTTTAACTTGAAAGACAAGTTGTGTTTCAAGAATCAAAGCCTTGATCCAAAACACGGATTCCCATGTTGAGATTTTAAAGGAAGAAAAAAGAAATGAATGAAAAGCTCAAAGATTTAGAGGCAGATGCGTGTACCGTGAGACAAGGGCCTAGAAAGTGAGGAAATCTTGCAGAGAAGTTGGAGGACACAAAGGGTGGTGAGGAATGTGGTGAATCCTTCCAAGACCGTACCTCAAACTCCAAAGCCAATGTCTTGGACAAACAAAACAAAAGAAAATAGTGAGAGATGAAGAGGGGTGGTGGAGGTTGAATTGAGGTTGTGTGGGTTTATAGGTTACAAGGTTACAAGTCACAAAACAAAGCTTGTGGATAAAACTAAAACTAGAAAAATGGGCATCACATCTTCATGCCTTTTGTTTTTGTTTTTCCAAGCATCAAGCAAAGCATCCCTTCCTCACAGCCACAGAGACAAGACTTTTGCCCTTTGCAGTGCCACACCTCAAAGCAAATGTAAATGCTACCAAGCCTACCACTTCAATTAAATGGAAACCACTTTTCATCTTCATCACTCACTGCTTGCAGTTGCACCATACAAATTCCTTCTTTCAGTTACCATTAAATGAGTAGGATTTCACTATGCTACTTTTTCTAGAAATTTTTCTTGGCATACTAATATTTCCTTTTATTTTATTCTCTTGCTTTAACTATGCCCAAGATCACACCTAACAAGTTCTGGCACAAAAATAGTTAAGTTAACAGGGCCCCACCTGGATATTAATTTTTCATAATTGTTATCATGAACTGTGTGAGTCAATCGAAGACCAATCCAACGGTCACTGCCTCATAGCCAAACGTGCACCGAATATCTTAGTTCCATGGTTTGGTCACAATGTAAACTGTGAACAGCTGTTTCTGCTTTCTTTTTCTAGTTTTTATCTTTCCCACAAATGTCTAGAACATCTCACATCCTACCTGAATCACTCACTGTTGAGCCATGGATCTCAGGATCCGAAGTACTAAAATTTTAAGATCAATTTTAGATTTTTTAACATGCAGCATAATGTTCACGTATCAGATAATATTAAAGTTTGATTTAGATTGTTATCAGTTTAGTCTATTATATTATATTCACTTGCCAAACTCATGAACATACGTAAATAGTATGAAAATATATTCAAATTCAAAGAATGGTGTAATATTGGATGGGGTGAGCTTGGCCACATTAAAAGTTTGCAGCAGTTTTTGAAGACCTCGATCGATTCACCATAATTGGGACTTTATGTGGCAGCAGGGATGGAAGTACGTAAAAGAAAGTTGTGCAGTGTTGTGTTTGATCAAATAGACCAAGTGTCAAAATCAACCAACTACTGCTACCACTACACTTCCAATTCCATGTTACTACACTTCCAATTCCATGTTACGTAGTTTTATTAGACAAAACCACCAGTGTGTGTAGAAGTCCTTAGTCTTTAATATTACACAGTTTCATTACCTTTATTTATGGTCAAAAAGTAGAGACTGACCCTTAAGATGTTTGCATGCGAAAAAGTTGATGAGTGTGGAAAAAGATGGAAGCATATATGGACGATGATTGATGTCCCTTTCTTCTCTAACCTCTTCACTGATTCATTCTGAAAATTTCTTCTTCCTCCTGGATTTAGGTGTTGTTGGTAGATGGATCCCATGGCCACATATTCACATTGCTATCTTGAAGGGACACATTATCTACGCGTCCTTAATTGAAGAGACTTTCTCTACAAATGACTTGTAGTTGATGATAGCTGTGTCACTTTCACCACTCCTAAAAATGTTTCTAACACACGTGCCCCCCCATACCCCACTTCATTTGTGTCACACAAAATTTTCAGTAACACTTTCTGTCCAACCAAACTCAAATTCTTCATACAAAGTCTTATATTCTCATTTCATCATGAAAAATGAAAAAATGTGATTCAAAGAAAATATGTATTAAAACTAATAAAACTAACAGATATTTTACTGATATATATGATAAAGGGAAAATTTTCTGACATTCTTCTGTCATGGACTCAACTTACATAGAATTTCTTAAATAGAATTGGATTTTACCTAACAAATTCATTAAAATTACACATTTTTTTCTCTAAGAATGAAGTATCTTGTATCAATAGTTAAAAGTCATGAGACTAATCTCTCAGTATACTAATCACTAAAGTGAATTTTGTTTCTTTTAACAAAGTCTTTTTCATTCACATAGTGAAATAATCTTTTTTTTAATATAATTCAACTATCTATAACATCTTGGTATTAGTTAACTCTCACTTTTTATTTAACAACCTTCACTTCCCAATTATAAAAAAATTGAACTTGTAGCAGAAAAAAGATATATAGTTTGCAGTGTCATAAGTTCTAATTATGATATCTGTTACTGTCAAAAGATATTAAAAATGCAGAAGTGCATTATAACATTTTGTGCACTGGGAATGAGTATCTTTATCGAAAAGTTTGGAAAGGTAGCTGACAGATAGATGAGTTAGCGTAATTGTACAGAATGGTCCACTCACCAACTTGCTCTCTGCAATAATACAACTCAAATTCATTGATGGTCAAGTACTTGTTCTAATCACCATGTCCCCACACAAACCTCTTATCATTCTTTTGCTACATCCATTTTCTATTCTATGCATCTATTCTATCTACGTACCCCTCTTTCTTAAACTCACATCATGCAATCAATTATTGCTTTCTAGTTTCATCCCATTTTCCATTTCCTCTTTCTGATTCTTCTCAAAACCATAAGTTTATCTACCTAGCTGGGGCTTAATAGCCTTTTTACAGTTCATCCAATGCATGTCACAAACTAAAATACAGACATTACAGTCCACCAACCAAGTGGATCATGTATGTCAACTCTGCATGGAATAAATCCTTATATGGTTCAATCAATCATAAATGTGGCAAAAACATTATCCACTTTTGGTATATCATTTTCTTTCTCCCCAAAACCTTCCCTTGTTTGTTGGGTTAACCTCACCAAAATCAGCACTGATTAAGTGGTGGTGAGTGAATGTGACATTCCATTCAACTTCAACAGCTTAATTAATCTGAAGCCTACCTTGTTGTAGCATCTAACAAAAATGAAAAATGGTCCTAGAAATGATCATTCCATAGGTTGGTTTTGCTAACTTCTGGGAACAATTTACCAAGCAGCAGCTATGAGTAAATCCTGGTTTTTCTGAATTTTTTTTAGTGTTTGATCGTTCATTTCAATCAAATAAAATAGTAGGATAATAAAACAAGGTGTTTGTGTGTTAGTTCACTCACTCCCTCGTCACCTTCTTGTAGTCTTTTTGTAACCTACTATGCAAATTGTGGCTGAGGATAAGTTAAATAATTGATTAAGATTAGTTCGTGATGATAAATGTGGCTCAGAGGTTAATTTTACTTGTTTTACATTAAGTTAATGTTTAGATATTGTATTGTTTATGAAACAAGTAGCAAAACTTTTTTATTGTCACAATATAAAACAAGTCACAAAGCAAAAAGGTCAGTAATTGTAATTTACAATACTTGTTCTGACTAAGGCTATATAATCCACTTTATAGAAGAAGATTGTGACTAAGACTCTGTAATCTGCTTCAAAAGAAGATTCAGAGTAGTTTCTTTCACTTCCAAAAAACAAGGTAAGTACTAATAAAATGGAAAATCATCTTCTCATATCAAAGAACCACTCTATAACCTATTTTTAAAGGTAATGTGGTCATTAAAAAAATATAGTATTTGTGAGAAAAGAAAAGAAGGACATGATAATGGTATCAAGTTAGTTATATAAATTTATGAAGGTGTAATTGTCTAATGAATAAACAACATTTATAATAAACCTTGTTCTATCTAGACAACCTCACATAAAAGTATCACAAAAGAATATACGTATGACAAAAGAAAAAACCTATTTCAGGATTGCCAATATAAGATACTTCAAAACTCTTTTAGCTGTTTGAAAATGTGTCTTTGTAGGATTAGTTTAATTAGCTCAGTTGTATAATGCAAAAAAAATCTAGACGTGTTGTATTAATTGTTGTTCTCAAAAAACAAAAAATCACCACTAAAAAGATATTGTTCACATCTAAATGGTAAACATTCAACTGTTGAATATTGTTCTCTTTGTTTTTTCTTGTGTTCTGATATTCTGATAATATGTTTACTTTCATTCTTAATGTGTATAAAGTTTTAGTTGCTGTTGACATGATCGACCATGATGACACTACGTTGAAAAATATAATTGTGCTGAGACAAGAGACCTGGGTCCTTCATTTTTTTCAATTTCATATGAATTTTGAGTAGCATAGCATGCATGATGGATATGATTAGCCAAACCCAAACCCTTTATTCTCTCCCTTCACCAACTCTCATTATTTTCAAAATACAATTTTTTTGACTTTTCAATGATTCATCTCAAAAACATAATTGCATGCACGAACTCTATTCCTAGCTCCCATGTAAGTGAATCATTACCCATAATTCGATTCCACTTTCTAATGCCACCCTTATTTTCTTAATGGAAGATTTCACTTTCTACGAAGATATGATAAGAAAAAAATTGTAATACTGTTTTCATCACATGCTTTTAGCCCATCTGAACACAATGTAAAAACACTTACTTGCTAGAAATTTTGTTTCGATATGTGAAGAGATTAACCGTCAAATAAATTCAAAGATAATTTATAATTTTTTATTTTTATATTTTGATTTTTTTAAGATAGTTTTATTCTCATATATTCAATAGTTTCACATCATTTAGAACAGAAAATAAAGATAATTTAAATACATCTTTCATTCTTAATCCTTTGAGACACCTTATAAAGACAAACCTGTCATAGAGCTATAAAGTTTAAAATGTACAATATCTGGAACCAATTTCAGTTCCGACGCTCAAGTCAGAATAAGTGTAAGTAAATGTGTATAGGAACAATAGTCATATTTGTTGGAGCACTCCTTTTATTTATAGGGATGGTTATGGGCTTAGTCACTATTCATCAAGGCCCACAATTATCAGCATGATTAGTGAGGTCATTCTATACTAATCACTTGGACTACTATCGATTTTACACTATCACGTCATTTTAAGTTGTGTCAAGATTTGGATTTCTTTGATCGTCTTCAAGTAACAAGTTTGTTGGTCAGTACTGAACTGAACCGAACACCGAACATAAAATTTTGAACTGAAACAAATATAAGGTTTGATTCTCGTACTAGCTTAAAGAACTAGATAGGACTAGATTGAAGATAGTAAATAACACAGTTAACTCTCAAAGGATCAATCATCACTCAAAACACTCACCACTACTCAAATTTACTCAACATAATTAACATCACAATTACTTATTAAGAAATATTAAATCCATAATATGCATTAAAGAATAGTTAAAGTAAAATTAGAGAGATATGTACTCATTCTCAAAATTTATTATTGTACTGAATTGAGTGGTGAAATATCTTTATATACATCTTCCCTCAACAACATATTATACTCCACAAGAATAGTACTATCACACTCTTAAAACTTTAAAACAAGCTAAATTATAAAAGTTAAGAAGTATACACTATTTTTTAAGGTTATCTTCCTTGTGAGAAGAACTAAATTTTAAGTTATCATATTTTTAAAATTCAATCTCTTCTAGAAGAGATTCGGTGATTAAAAAAATGTGTGATACCAAAGGAAGAAAGATGGTCCCTTTTACCAAATTTTCCAACCTAATCTTTGATAGATTCTGGGACCTGCTCAGGACATTAGTTTGTCCTCTATGCTGGAAATAATTGTGGCACAATGGTTTATGTCTACGTTAATATATGTTATACAATTAATTATCATATTGGTTTTATATAACTATAAATAGAATGTGCCTATCTAACATATTCTAAATAGAATTAGAATTAAACAATTCTATTATACAATAAATGAGTGGTATGATTCTTTAAGCATTTAAAAAGGGTGGGTTTTTTTAATTACACCAATAATTAAGTTGCATTCAGAATGTTTAATCTCATTTTTATTCAAAGTAAGTTAGATAATTCCGTATAAATTTTCTAAATAATATTTCTATAATGCAAAATTAAGGTCATCTTTAGTAAAATAGTTAATAAATATTTTGTAAATTGAAAACTTAGGTAATATAATTAAAAATAGTTAATATATATACAATATTTAGTGCTTATGATACATTTTGCCTCTCTATATTGAAAATAAAATAAAAGTATTTTTCTCCAAAACTACAATGTGAGTTGTAGATATACACGAAATCTGAAATAGAATTAATTTTTTCTTAAATTTGCTCACATTTAATTAAAAAAAATACTTGAGTTTGGTAATATTGAGATATAAATGGTAGATGTAGGGGTGGAGTTAGAGTAGATGAGAATTTTAAATGAAGGGAAAAGTGGTCCTGTGAAGGGTGATTCGGATCTAAGAGTTGGTTGTTGTGTAATTTTAGTTTTGCATTTCTTCTGAAGTTAGGTAGTTCAATGAAACAATTTATTTTTCACCTATTTTCTTCTTCTTCTTTTTTACTTTGTTTACACTTTCAATTTATTTCCTCACAACTAAACAATATAAATATTTGAAACAATAACAATATTTAGAAATTAAGGATATTCATTGATTCTAACCATTGCACTATGTAGTCCAACTAAAATAGATTAAGATAGATTTTTTTTGTGATTTGAACTTAACCAATATTCAACTCAAGAGGATTAAAATTAGTAAATAATATTAATATTAATAATAATTTAAATATTATTCAATTTATTATATTATTATATTAACTACATATTATTTTTTGAAATATTAAATAATATAATCTATTTTTAAAAAATCTAATACAGATTTTAGTAAAAAAGTTCAAAATATGTAAGCTGACTGAGTTTAGTAAACAAATGTAAAAATCCGACCTAAATTTTTTAATTGAATTAAAAGATGAATGACTAGGTAAGATTACTGGTGCTTAAATCTCTTGACCACACTATTATGAAAAGTGTAAGTTCTTCAAAAGATAAATAAATAGAAAAAATAACACTAAAAAGTTGTGAAAAAACTCATAAAAAAACTAAGATCTTTTTCATCCCAATTCCTATTTGGCTTAAATTCCTACCATAAATAATATCATTATAAAAAATCCAACGTATTAATTACATCACTCTCATGAATATGTTACTATTTTTCATTAGACAATTCTCAATCATTTCATATATATAAATTGATACCAACTCAAATTTGCATAACTAATCGTCACTAATGTGATAGAATATTTTTATAATAATCAAACAATTATAACAATTCAATCCTATGTCAAGCAAAAAGAAGAATCCAAAATCATATTGGAGGATCAACAAATTAAAATCAAAATAAAATTCAACAAATATATAAGTTTAAAATTATACAGCATATTTATAATTATGTATTTTCTAAATTAATTTAAAGAATACAATAGAAATTATATTATATAGACAACAACCTAACCTAATGCAGTTATGTTAAGACTCCGAATTGCAATTGTTAACCATCAGTTTTACATGACACCAAGAATATTTGTAGATCTGTAATGGAAATTGACATTATACTATAGCGATATTTTTATAGAAATTTTTTATTAATTGTCATAAAATAATAAAAGTACAGTTATTTATGTTACATAATACATAATAATCAATAATTATTGAAACAAAAAATAGATTGTTACAAAAAATAAAAATGGAATATTATGTCGGTTGAGTTTGGTATGGTGATTTAGTATATCTAAGAATTAATTTTATATTATTTTATAAAAAATGTGTGTATTTGTTTTAGATGCTTCGTTATTATCTCTAGAGGAAATTTTGAAAGAGAAAATGAATATGAGATAGAAAAAGTGGTAAATTTGAAAAAAGTATTTATTAAATTACTAATTTTATCTATATATCTAAGATTTAGTGTTTTCAAAATAATTTTATTTATTGAATTTTTCTTTAACCTTTTATAATTATTATAGAAAATGAATAAATGATTTTTTCAGAAATAATTTATTAGTTTTAACTAATTTTTCTAAAAAGTATTTTTATCTTAAAAATTATACTCAAATTTTTTATATTATATTAAAATGAAATATATTAATCCTCATTAATTCAATCAAATCAATAACATATATAAATAGTATTTCTTTCATTAAATCAAATTATTTAACTTTTTGATTTCCTTTCTTTCTAAATGAGCCTAAATTATATCCCACTTTATTCGTCCCTAACCAAACAAAGAAACATAAAGAAAAATAAGAAGCACAGAATGGTGGGGATAAAATATTATTTTAAATTTTAGAATATGGCATTTTGTGACAGAAGACTATCACAGTGACTACACACCCACTACATCACCAACACATTATTCCTAGTTTCATTTCAGCTCAACATCCTACAAACAATTACTTTCATATATTCTCGGATTTTTGGTACCTTCAACAGACAACACGAAAGAAAATTATGTTTCTATATTTTTGGTACACTATTTGACACTTATCTAAATTCTCCTTCAAATTATGCTCTTGCTTTCTTTTCATCTTTATCAGATTTTCCCACATGGCTCAATCCTGATTTTCTAATTCAATTCTCAGTATTATTATCTGTATTACTGATTTAGTCAAATTTTCCATGCCAATGGGCCCAAAACATACTCTTATCTTTCTCCACTTTATTTTAAGGGCATCATTTGCTTCCTGCACGGGAAAGGATAAAAGTACACCTTACATCCCAAATTTAGTCCAGAACAGAATTGGGATTTTGAAAATTTAATGGGTGCAGGAAGCATTTGATGGGGTGTAAGAAGAAATTGCCTGTTTTAAGTGGTCGATTCAATGCATTTGATTGTGCCGTAGCCCAATTATTCCAGTGAGACATTATCAACTCATTGCAACATACCAAGCCCACAATTGGTGGAAATAAACCATTTAGGTAATTACAAAGATTAACCACTTAATGACTTCATTAGTTTCATTGAAATCTATAAGAACTTTGGCTTTCAATATTTACTCTGTAAAATTCAAGGTCTTGAAACATTCTAAGTTTTCAAAATTTTATATGATGCCAAAAATGAGACTGTTGCATTGGTTAAAAGGTCTCCATCAATGGTAAGAACACAATTTAACAAAAATCTAAAAGCAATTCACACGGCCAATAGGTATAATCACAAATCTACCACTTTGGTAAAAGGGCCACTCAGTGTAAATGGGTATACAAAAATAAAGTATGACTAAAATATGGCTAAGAACAACTAACAACTTGTTTCACAGATCATACATGATGAGGCCTAAGTTCTATTCCTTCAAGAATGAAACCACACTTCTGTATATGACTTGTTGTTTCCATCACTTTTATTTGCACTTGCTCTTCTTTTAGGCCTGAATTGAAGAACTCTCCCATCTCAATCTCCAACCAACCATCACTTCTCACTTTAGGACATTGTAGTTCTCTTAAGCAATTATCTTTCACATTGAGATCCAAACAAACATATTTTGTGTTGGTGCTTCCTCCAGAAATAGCAAATGATGTCACTGTGGGATGGTAGTGAAATCCACTAGCATTGACCATCTTGAACACAAGAAAAGCTGCATAATGTGTATCTGAAGACAGGGCAAGGGTGCTTATCTTCCCACTGATGTCAAACCAGCACACAGCACGAAGCACAGCAACTACCTCGAACCTGGTAACAACAATTAATAAATCACATGTACCACAAACACTTGTAGAAAACCATGAAATTGTAGTCCAAATTAAGGTGTCAAAATGTTTAATCAATCAATTAACCTGGACTCTGGCAGGCTTGTCCACTCCCAATGTTGAACAGCATCACCCCATATAATGTCCAGATTTCTAGCAGAAAGCATGTAACATTTCTTCCCGGTCCTTTTGTCCAACTGAACACTCTGCATTAATTTCAGTGACAGCACATTTCATTCACTTTGAAACCACCACCACCATGTTCATGAGAAATTATCACATGACCCCAGATAACCAAATTATGTTTGATCAAAATCATGAACATGTAATACTCAAACCATGTAATATTCTCAATACCCTTTTAATTAATCAAGGAAAAGTTTTAATCTTTTACCTTTTTACCCTGATCAATGATGGTGGGGTGGTTGCAGAGATTGAAATAGAGAGCCTTCTTAGAACTAGATGATGGAAATGAAGAAGGAGGAATGATAGAGGCCAAGTTGAGGAGAAAAGCAGCCCACACAAAGTCAGATTCTGCTGCAGAACAAAGGGTTCTGGAAACTAAAGAGAGCTTGCATGCATCCATAGGTGATGTGTGTGCCAGTATCTCTGCAATGCATCCTTCTGCCAAATCTTCAAACTCCATTGATATCTATCAAGCTTCCTGGTAAAATCTATCACTCAGATTTTGTTAACTTGTTTTGCATGTTTCTCAGAACAAAATGTAGGAGACACTATTTCTAACTATCTCTTTATGATTTATTGAAATTTATCAAAAATAATACGTTTTAATGAAAATCACTTTTTATTAGCATGCATAAAACAATGTATCATAACACGTTTATAGATGATAGTAACATAATATCTAAAATAGTGAATCAAATATGATAAATCTATTTTTTTTATTTTAAAAAGAAAGTAAAAGCAAAAAAAAAACAAAAAAGAACACTATTAGGTGGCGACAGGTGGCAGAGAGGATATTTTCTTGGAGATAAGATTCTTTTATTGTGGTGGGCCCCACCTGGGTACTGATGTGGACCGTTTACCGTTTTTGATAACTACACCACCGTCATGGTCACGCTTCTTCCAACCTAACTTTAATTAGTCATAATAATCACCCACTAATGCAGTATTTAGTTGTAATAAATCACTCTCAAATTCTTTTATCATTTTATTAATACATAAACACCTGATTATTTCTGATAACATATATTATTAACAAAGGGTTTGGGGTATTAAAATGTCACGTGATTCTCTTGCAATATTGGTAAGGAATTAATGAAAATTTAAAACATCCATAAATAAGTTTTTAATTTTCTGCAACCCTTGTTTTTGAACTACGTGGGCTGCAGACTATGCATTCACTTTATTCATAGGAATCATAGGATCGTGTTCCATGTTAACTGGGACCCACTTTGTTTGTTTTCAAAAAAAAAAAAAAAAAAGAAGCGATAAGAACAAAGAAAAAAAAAAAAAAAAAGACAATCTCATCACTATCACAAAACCTGTATAAAAATATTATAAACCTGTGAAGATGAAAAAGTAGGTTAATAATTATCCTTTAAGACCTTGTTGTGGTTTTACTCACAGTTTCACAATGGGTTCTCTTATTGCAGATGGGACTCTGCCCATGTCGATCATAACTCAGGTACATTATTAGACAACGTTTGATTTTGTGTTGGATTATGATAAATAAAGATCCATAATTTATCTTTAAGTTAAAATTGTTTTAGCTAGTTTTGTTTTTACATTTGAAACATTTATTGCAAGATTCAGACAACTAACCAAACATTTACTAAAAAATTATCAAAACAAATTTTATGCTTGGTGTTTAAGCCTTTTTGTAAGTTAGCCATTAACCAATGGTAGAATATGATAATTTGTGATTAGGGCAAGGTTTATGAATGTTTCAGCCACACTTAAAAGGAACCCTTCACCCACCAAAAAAAAAATGATGCTTACTGGAAATCAAATATAGAGGAAGAACACCTTACAGCACCATAAACTATTTAGGTTTGAAAACTTGAAGCCTCTATTACGCCTTCGTTTCTTCTTTGAACAAATAATACATGTTTTCATTTTCATCTAATTATAAATTATAGCATATAATAAGTTTAATTTAATGACTATTTACAATTGGTGTATTAATTATAGTTATTTTAGAATTATGTATTAACAAAATGGAACTTATAAGCATGAAAGAAAATGAGGGGAAACTTGTCACAAAGAATCCATGACTGATTGTTAGTTTGTTTATATATCATTACATATATCTAAACTTTCTTTTCTTAAGATTAAATGTAATTATTCAACTTTTACGTGTTATATTTTATTAACCTAAGTATATTTTATCTTCTTTATCCTTGTTAGTGATTTTATCTTTTTGTTTGATGCATTTTGTGGTTTGAACCTTTAGAAGTGATTTCAACTTTTGTAATAAATTAAATAACAAGTGTTTTTGTTAACATAAAAATCCTAATGGAATATTCAATATATTGACTTTTTTTAAGGCAACTTTGAATTTAATTATTAAAAAATTGATAGTTAATGATTTTTGTCCATAGAATGATTATTGTAAATGAAAAAGTTTATACAAAAATGATTAACATGTATTAAAATTATAATTATACAATATTATTCAAGTCCTTTTGGAATTGGCGATTCTATTTGTTACAATTTGCTACATTAACATCAATCTTGTCACACCTGAGAATTTTCAAATTTTCAAATTTCATAATGTTGTTGTAGAATTTTCATAATTTAGAATTTGTTGTTTGATTATTACAAGACCATCCAAAAATTAAAGAACATCAGATAGAAGTAAAGTGGAAAACGAGGATAGACCTAAAAAAGGAATTGAATTATGTTTGGTGGATATTTTAAGGACAAATGTTGAGAAACAATAAAAAATAATAATTTACAAATCTAAAATTTCACAAACACTCAAAACACAACTTAAGATTGACTAAAAGAATACCGCAAAGATAATAAAAAACACTATACAGATGTTTTTATGTGATAAAGGCTCCATATAATTTTTAAGCAAATGTTAAGTTTTATTAACAAAAGTATTTTTTTTAAATGGTCTAACTCATCTTAATACTATTAAATTATTTTTAATAGTCAATTTTCTTCTCTTTCACATTAGAAGGTTTAATCAAATTGTTTAACTCAATTCTTTAACAAATGATATACTATACATAATTTAAAGTATTTTCACGAAATGGATATTCTTAACTTAGTCTCTCTAAGTCATTAACAAGACTATTCTTTAAAATCTCCTTAAAGATCTTTCAACATGAGTATTATTTGATTAACTTATGTAAAATTTATAACACTAAATATTTTTTAGCATTTTTTTCCAAACTTTTATAACATAGATATTATTTGATAAATTTTTCCATGCTTTATATCATAAATATTCTTTAACACTATAATCACTCTTAACTTTACATAAAAAAATGTTAATATTTTATATGTTTTTATTTTTACATAACGTATTTTCTGATAAATAAACTAGAGAAACATTTTCAAATTTCAATCAGTTAAACATTTTTTTGTGCACTTTGTTTTTTTTTTTTCATAGATATTCATTGAATACGAGAATTTGGTAAGTTATGAGGTTTATCAAACACAACATATTATTAATCAAACCCATTCAAAGATTTATTGTCCGAAGAAAAGAAAAATCAGACAAATAATAGAACTTCATATCATATATACTAAGCACGATAATCCATATTTAGATAATATTTTTTTACTTAAGATAATTAATTAATATTTCTTTGCACTAACAAAACACGATTCTGAACTAACAAAAATATAAAAATCGTTATTTCATGTTCGAGTTATGTATACGCTCAATCCAACAAAGTTCTAATTATACAACAAATTTTAACTCTTTGTAACTTATTACTAACAAAATAACTAATGGTTTGTAGTAGACTAACTAATAATACAACAAGACTTTAATCAATCGTTTATAGCTAACAAGAAACAAATACTTAAGGTAACTAATTTTGTCACTACTATTAAATATAGTAATTTTAAAATATTTTATTTATTCTTTACGTTTTACTTTTCTGAAAAAAATGTTACACTTTTACAAGATATTTAAAGTATAAAAACAAAGTTGTAACTAAAAAGTGTTTTAAAGAAGGGATGAAGACACACAAAGAAAGTATAATCTTATCACTTCAATTTTTGATATTATCATTAAATTTTATTAATTTTATAGAATTATAAATATTTGTTATTTGTCACTTCTAACCTTAATCAAATTATTAATTTTTTTAATTTGTGTCTCGGTAATTATTTTTACCAAAAGTTGAATATTTATAACTGAAACTTAACGAGGTGAAATTTAAAACTTTGAAGGAGCAGTGGAGTCCAGCACTCACCAGGTTCAATTTGTTTTTCATTTACTTTTAAAATATTCTGTCATATACTTTTTTTTAGCATAGATCCTTGTTTTAGGGATAATAGTCTTAGTTAGGGTTATGTTTTGTTTGTTTTCAACGACGAAAAAGAAGTGAATTAAAACATAAATTTGAAAAACTAGACATTACAATACGAAAACAAAATAAAATTTTATATAAAATTTCTTGTGATGATTTGCAAGAAAGATACCCATAATCAATTAAAATATGTTGTGAATTTAAGTATAAGCAAAATAAAAAATAATTGATTAACGATTAAGTTTAAATAAAATATTGTAATAATAAATAAAACAAAATAAAATAATTTAAGATTTGATATTTATGAAATAAATTATTTTAATATTTAATAATTAATTTTATCTGATTTTTTAAATTTGAAGTAAATTAATTTTATTATATTTTAATTTTTTAAAATTGGTATGTGAAAAATTATACATTATTTGCAATTAATTATTTAAAAAATTATATTTTAATTTAAATAGTTTTTTATATTATTTTTTATTTCATAAAATAATTAGTTTATAATTAGTCATACTCGTTCTTATTTGATATTTCACTCAAAAATATTCCAGTAATTTATTTTTTATATAATTAATTTAACTTTTTTTATCACATCAATCAAGTTAATTATAAATTTTTCATTTGTTTCTTCTTCAATTTTCAATTTAAATAACCTCACTTTTTTTATTTTTTCTTTTTTTTCCTAATAACTTCGCATTTAACTTTCAAGTCTTCATTTTCCTATTACATGTATAATTCTGAAGTTACAGAGTATGAAGGATATTCACTTGTTTTCTTTAATATTCTGAAGTAATGGAATTTAAACCAGAGTGGTTGCAGTGCATGAAAGTTGTTTTAATTGGCCACAGATTCATGAACTGCAATTAATAGCAGCATTGAATAAAAATATGGCTTCATTGTTAATATTTCAACAGGGATATCTTCTATTAGTCTAATCACTAATATTCTTTATCAGTAATTCCTTTCTTAAATTATATTGTTTGCTTAAACTTTTAACTTACCATATATTTGTCCCTCTCAGAAGTACAGCATTTAAGTCATGAGTTCTTAAAAAAAACATGATTTTGTCATTTAAAATAATAGTCAAAGGTTTTCCCTTGATATGCCATTACTGTACCTCGTGTTCACACATGAATGCCTTTCTTTGCAGGTTTCTGGTATTCAATAGGGTATTGTAGATGATGTTGCCAAGTTCCAAATTTTCAAGAATAATAAGTTGAAGGAACTTGGGTGGAAGTTACTTATTCATTTTCCTTTTTTAACTTTTCTTGCTTCCCTTTAATGCTACTTATTACTCATTATTATTGAGTTGATACTTATTTGTTTAATTACTTTTTAAATTTTCATTAATTGATTTAAATGTTTTATTATTATAAAAGAGGTGTTAATTTATTATATGTAGAAAGAGAGTTGTCATATCATTATCTTTACTTTTTTTTTTTCTTTTGGATTTGTGTATTTGGTTTTTGCTTGCTGTGAAAGGTTCTTTTTCAACTTGGGGATAATTGCTTGGTTGGAAGCAGCAACCCTATCAACAACAAGAAACATGAATTTTTTTTATATAATTATATTTAAAGAACACGAACAAAAAAGCAATGATGTTTTCTGCTAGTAAATTGTGGCTCTGAACAGAGTTTAATGGAAAAGAGGACCCATTTGTGAAAAGAAGCAAAAGATTTCATCTTTTGAATTGTATTTTATCGTATATATTCTACATTTTGTTTTCAATATTGTGTGTAGGTGAGAGAGATATAATTATATTTAAAGGACTATAAATTTTTGACATACAATATTTTTCATTGATTTTATTATGTCATCTTGTTAATTTTTAATATAACACATTAAGTAGGTAAGTAACAAGTAAAAGATGTTTTGGTAATAAATGTTTATTATTTGATTATTTAACTAATTTTTATATTATATATGCTTACTAAATTAGTTTCTATACAATATATTTATTAAATTAGTTTTTATATAATATGTCAAGTATAGTCATTAATTAATTTTAGGGGCATCTACTAGCTCCATGCAAATGGGCCAACAAATAGACTTGTGCCTTTGAGTGTGGTACAGCCCAATTACTTGACCAATTTTTCAAGTCAGAAATTATCAACTCATTGCAAGGCACCCAATTCATGGAAAGAAACCCTTTAGATAGTGACAAATATTAACCACGTGGTGACCTTCACAGGTTTTATTGAAATCCATCAGAATTTTGGGTTTCTGTAAAATTTAAGGATGTGAAACATTCTAAGCTTTTACAATGCTAAAATTATTTCATATATATTAAGCTAACAGTAATAAATATAAAAAAATGTTACAATAAAATAATAATTTATGTATATGTACAATGATTTTGGGAAAAATAAAAAGATTTGCAAGCAAGAATAAACTTCTATGAAGACGATTCTGCATTCTTAGAGGCCTAAGAACTTGTTTCACATATCAGATGTTTAGGCCTAATTTCTATTCCTTCAAGAACAAAACCACACTTCCAAATCTGACTTGTTGTCTCCATGATTTTCATATGCACTTGCTCTTCTTTTAGGCCTGAATTGAAGAACTCTCCCATCTCAATCTCCAACCAGCCATCACTTCTCACTTTAGGACATTCTAGTTCGCTCAAGCGATTATCTTTCAAGTTCAGATCCAAACAAACATATTTGGTGTTGGTGCTGCCTCCAGAAACACCAACTGATATCACTGTGGGGTGATAGTGAAACCCACTTGCATTGATCATCTTGAACACAAGAAAAACTGCATAATGAGTATTTGATGACAGGGCAAGGGTGCTTATCTTCCCACTGATATCAAACCAGCACACAGCACGAAGCACAGCAACTACCTCGAACCTGGTAACACAACAACGAATAAATCACATGTACCACAAAATTTAAGACAGCCCTTAACATAATCAATTGCTCAATGTCCTAAATTCTGATCAAAGTTGTGTTTTTTCATACCACAATCAAATATAGTTCATGTAGTCACAATTTTGACCATGAACATGAACACATGTAAAACCTTGACATTGTAGTTAAAGTTAAGGTGACAAAATGTTTATTAAAAACTTAATCAAGCAACTAATTAACCTGGATTCTGGCAGGCTTGTCCACTCCCAATGTTGAACAGCATCACCCCATTCAATGTCCAGATTTCTAGCAGAAAGCATGTAACACTTCTTCCCGGTCCTTTTGTCCAACTGAACACTCTGCATTAATTTCAGTGACAACACATTTCATTCACTTTGAAACCACCACCACCATATTCATGAGAATTTATCACATGACCCCAGATTACCAAATCATGTTTGATCAAAACCATGAACATGTAATACTCTAACCATATAATGTTCTCAATACCCTTTTAATTAATGCAAGGAAAAGTTTTAATCTTTTACCTTTTTACCCTGATCAATGATGGTGGGGTGGTTGCAGAGATTGAAATAGAGATCCTTCTTGGAGCTAGATGATGTAAATGAGGAAGGAGGAACAATAGAGGACAAGTGGAGGAGAAAAGCAGCCCACACAAAGTCAGATTCAGCTGCAGAACAGAAGGTTCTGGAAACTAAGGAGAGCTTGCATGCATCAAGAGGAGTGGTTTGTGACAGTATCTTTGCAATGCATCCTTCTGCCAAATCTTCAAACTCCATTGATATCTTTCAAGGTTCTTCTTTTCCTTTTCAGTGATGGAGATAATATATGAACTAAGAACTATGATGATGAAGCTTCTATCTAATGTTACTTATAGTAGTTGCCTTTTTCTTCTTTGTTTGTGCACTTCACTTTGGTCAACTATTCAGTTGCTTGCTCAAATTGGTTGTGGTACCGTTTAGACAATTATATAATGTCTAACAAAGTATTAATGAGGTTGTGTATTTATTTGAATTTATGGATAAATAGATAGAGTCTTTGTAAGACTCTTCCTAGTACATGTTTTGTGTTTTCTTTTTCCAAAATTCTATTTTATTAAATTTCAGAATTTAAAATATAATTTGAGAATTCTATTTTATTGAGTTGAAAGAAACTGTGGGTAGGTTCGCACCTTGGATAAGGCATTCCACATCGATACGTGTGGCACTAATCAGTGGGCCCCATGTCCGCCGAAAAATACGAGAAAAATAAGATAAGCATGTAAGGAAATAAAAACATAACAAAAGAGAATCAAAATAAAGATGTTTGGCTAAAATGAGATTAAATACAAAACGGAGATAAATAAATAAAATATGATTAAAATATAATACAAATAGTAAATTTTGTATTTGAAATTTCTCTCCTCTATTATATTTTTTCTTTATTAAACATTTCCAAATTTTTCCCATCTTTTTCTGCTTTATTTCTCTTTCTTTGTCCCAGGAGAGAAAAGGTATCATGAACCTCCGCCAGAATCCATTTTCAAATCTTTTTTATTTATTTATAATCAGAAGACGAATAAAATATCATTAACTAGATTAAGAACAGCGTAAACACGTGTTACTCTAATAACAACACGTGTTTCTCTAACAACAATTAAGAAATAATACTAAGTTAATACATATTTAAACACATAACTATTTTCAAAGTATCAAAATTTTTACCTACAATTTAGTCTAAAGTATATATCAAAAGTCAAGAGAATTTGTTTTATAAACGTTAATTTTGAGAATCACAATTCTTAGGAATCAGTTAAATTGTTTGGTTTTGACCATAAAATTTTTATGTTTTGAGAAAGAAAATAGTTTTGCATCAAAAAGATCATTCTTAGGAATGAATATAACTTTTTAAAATCGAACATTTTTCTTGTTCGATTTTAATAGAATATATTTGGATATAAAGTTTTTTAAAATAGATATTATTGTGCATAAATAATTTCAATAATAAACTTATGTAACACTTTATTGTTTAAGCTTTTTAATGATTTTAATAAACTATCTTATATTTTTAATAAATCAAATGTTAATATCTCGTATGATATGCTAAATAAAATTTTTCAAAACATATTAAATATGATAAAATGGCACAATTTTATTGAAATAAGTTGAGTTTTCATATCTTAATCGAGAGTGATGGAATTATATATATTATGTTGAGTACGTGATGATAGTGAATATATGCTATTAATATTATATCATGTAGTATGATTGATTTTAAAATATTAATTTATTTGTATTCATATTTTATACATTATTATATTTCACAGATGATAGTTTCTTATCTTATTAATAAACATGACTTATATATTATTTTTACAACTTAATATTTCAACAATTTGTAAAATATTCTATATACAAATACATATATATTTCATATTATTATATTCGTATACTAGACAGAAGTTCGGCATTGTTTTCTAAACATGAGATATATTACAGTGCAAGAATAATACTGCACTGTTTGGAGTAAAGTGGTAGGAGTTAGGTGGTGAGATTAATGAACGAAAAAAAGGGAAACACATCATAATTACTATAGGAGGATTGGTGTTTCTTTGTTTTGCAGAGGTGGATAAAGAAGATCGTGGTGAAGATTACGCGATAAAAAGATTATAAGAG
>Ga0099825_1000090_pt1 | contig 61636 bp, 28 predicted proteins | sample SiratroredBW_FD_76838 | JGI IMG/M metagenome (GOLD analysis project Ga0099825, IMG submission 76838) | Root nodule microbial communities of legume samples collected from California, USA - Siratro red BW | ecosystem: Host-associated > Plants > Roots > Nodule | place: USA: California | collected...
ATATATATATATATATATTTTAGTTCAAACTATACTTGCGAAGAAAATATGGGGCTTAGGTTTAGGCTAAAGATAAAAATAATTATTAAAATCAATTTTTAAGGATATTAATAAATATTCCTTTGGAATTCTTATTTAATTAAAACACTGATTAGCACTTGTCGGAGTTTAATTATAAACAATAAAAAAAAAAGTCAAACAAAGTTGATTCACTTGTCAAAAATTGAACTCGAATTAGAATTTTTTACTGAGGTGAGAGTTTTTTTTACTGAATAATTTGAAAGTATTTTAATAGCATTAGTGAGAATTTGTAGCTTTAATGAACGCTTAAAGTTCAACCAGCTTAAAATTTTTATTTTAATGAAGTGAAATAAAAACTAAACAAATTTGATCCTACGAATTATGAAAGACAGTTTTCTAAATAAAATATATATTTTTTTACCTTTTATACATTTGAATATTTACAAGTTTTTAATATCAAACTTATTTTATTTCGAGAAATTGTTTATTAGAAACTTAATATGTGGATCGTTAAAGGTGGGTATCTAGGTTTAAGCTTGTGTAGTACCTCTAGAATTTGTAGTTTATGTGTGTAGGGACTTTCAATTCTTGACTTTTTTTTTTTTGGATGGGACTTTTTTTACCTCAAAAATTAAATGAGTTTAGTTCTCCAGATCACAAACTATTTATACCTGCAACATGAGTAAGTTATGTAAAATTTGTCTTTAAAATTTAAATTAAAACATTTAATATATTTGAATCTCTTATTTATATTCAAAAGAGTGGAAAATCGGAAAAACATTTTATTACATAGTGTAGATTGCATCTTTCAATGAGAAACTTTTGTAAAAAGGGAAGTGACTACATGTTACATAAATTATAGGGATAAAATTTATTATTATTTGTCAGGAATCGAACTTATATTCTTAATTTTGATATCAATTAGTAGAATGAACGAGTCCTTATATTTAAGTTAAAAACTATAGTTTTTTTAGAATATGTACATGATATTAAAACTAATTTTTTTGGATGAAAATTACTTTAAATTAACTTAAAAGTAAATGAGCAAAAAAATATTTATTAAATTACAGGTTTTTACTTATAACTGTTTGTCTAAAAAAAACTTGAAATAATTTTCTTTTACCAAATTTGATTTAGGTTCTCTCTTCCTTTTATCTTAACACTAACTGTACAAATTGTTTTTCTTTCAATGCGTACATTTTATGAAAATATGTTTAGGTTATTACATAGTTGGTTTATTTTTTAACTGGCCATTTTTCAGGGCATACTACCGTGTTTTTTTTTTTTTTTTTATCACTGTAGAATTTGAGCTGCAAACTGTTTGATTTTTTTAGAAGGAAGATATTTACTTTAAATTAAATTTGAATTTAGTAAAAGAATGAGGTATTGGTATTAGAGTTGGGCAAAACATTTAACGAGTGATGTTATTTTTCCAATTCGTAGATTGATTGCTTGCGTTATTTTAAATATTGTTGAGGTTGGTTTGGTTTAGGTATGCCAACCAAATTTATTTTTGTATAAATGTACCTTTTCTAATCTCTACATATTTCTCGGCTTAGAAAAATTTCGCCACATAATTGTTTAAACCCAACTGTTCGCCAATAATCAACGGCACGATCGATAATAATTCATAGTGTTTTGGATGAAAATTTTCAAGAGAATAATTACTTTTTAAAGAATTTAAAATATTTTGTAATAAAATATTTTTTCTGGATAAAAAAAATTAAAAGAAATTAAAAATTTTCATCATAATAATTGAATTATCTCTATTATGATTGGAGTGTCATTGATTTAACTAACATCAAAATATTATTGGGATCACTATTTTTAGTTGATGTCGAAAATATTATTTATATTGATTTCAATAAGAATTATTTTATAAATAAAGTCGTTAAATATTTTTGTCAACTATTATTATTTATGGCTCAATATTAGTTAAAATTTTCTTAATCAATGTTAAGGAAATTATTTCTTTTTGGATGTGAATTAGATTTTTTAACATACTTTTGTCGTGATTATATTTTTTTCAACGTCTTTCAGTAATATTTTATTAATCAACAAATATATTATTTTTTTCAATAGTTTACTGGAATTTCTTTTTTAATATTAATCTAAAAAATTTTAAGCACCCTTAATTAAGATTTTTTTTTTCAATATCAATTGGAAAATCTTTTCAACTACATTAGAAAAATGTCGGTAAAAGAAATTCAACCGTCAACATAAAAATAACTTTGAAATAATTGTAGTCGAATTAAAAGAAATTTCAATTGTAGAATTTTCTATCCACAAGTGAATTGTATACATTCTCATTTCTGTATGTAGAATTTTGAGAGAGAAAAACTAAAAGATATTTTACAATAAGAAGTTATATTAATTTAAAATTATTATTAATAAAAATAGTTTAAATAAATTTTTACAATTAATTATACTTAAAAATGGCAAAGCTCAGAGTGTTACATGGCATCGAACCATAATTACCTAATTCAAAGTGTAAATCAATCTCCACCCCAAAATAAACAAAACCTATGACCTAGATGGAATAAAATTTAGATCAAATTAGGTTTTGCCTAACAATAATATATAACAATAATATGTGTAATATTTATTTTTTTCCATAGAGATAAAAAATTCAAATCAAAATGTATTATAAATTTGAATAAAAAATATTTTAATTTTAAAATAATATTATTTAATGTGGAGAATGTATTATTATTATTATTATTATTCAATTTGAAAATAAAAACATTTAAGTTATGTTTTTTAGATATCGTCAACAAAATATTTAAAAAGTTTTACTATTGCAATTTACAGCCTTTTGTGTATTTTTTTTAGATATTTAAAATAATGATATCTCCCATTCTAATTCTGTTAATTTTAGAAATAAAAACCTCAAATTTTAGTTAAGAATCCTAATACTAAAGATAATTATTATTTTCATTGCAATTGAAAACTTAACATTTCAATGATATGTCATTAGATAGGGTGACACGTAATGATTAATGTTATACTATGTTTAATAGTTATTGCTTATGAGTTCATTTATGAGTTAATGTACTTATAAATTAATGTGAATAACAATTTAGATATTTTTTTTCTTTAACTTTTTAAGAGTTTTTTAAAATTAAAAATGTTAATGGAGATATGGATTTTAAAGTGAATAATTATTGGGATGCTATAATTGTTCCTAAATTATGTCATATTAAAAAATTTAAAGTCATAACAATGATGTCATATATTAAAATAAAAAAAAATCAAAAAACAAACTTTCATCCATTAGGAACTAAAAATGGTTATAAAAATAAATACTTGTTTCTTTTAAATCTTAATTAGGGAACTTGTTCTTGTATTTTCAATAATCTCATTGTTTAAGAGTTTAAGTTAAGAGTAATTTAATATATATTGTTCTCCCATAACCTCTAACATGTCTTCTAAGAATAAAATGGTAATGAATCCAAAACAAATAATACTTCCAATACAATGATTGATTTGGATGATGTCTATCTCTTTAGATCTTAATCACATGTTTATTCTAATATGATGAACACATTGTGTAAAAATCAATTGCAATTATTAATTCTCATACTATTTAAACAACTTGACTTTACATATACTTTGAATATTAAATGTTTGATCCTTTAAGATTTTAATAGACTTGATTTAATCAGTTAAATATAATTAAAAAAAGTTTAATGTATACTTAATGTCAATGTAACTCGTTAACAAAAAAAAAGTATTGGTATCATATTTAGATAGTTATAGTAAAAACTAATAAACTGGTCACACATAGTTATTTCGGAATTAAGTGTAAAACTGCTTTATACCATTAATGTACTGTCTATTTTCTATTAATATATGTATTTTCAAAATGAATTCTAATAAAAAAATACCTTAAAATATACAATATACTTTGAGAAATCGATTACCAAAGTATTATTATTGTAAACTTGACGAACTTTGTTTTGATTGTGCTTTATATTATTTCTTTTTATTTCGGTTTTGTGGAGAATGTATTCGCCTTTTCAATTTATTAAAAGACTAGTTGAATTGCATCGACAAAGAATCATGTATAATAATATTTCTTATGATTTGATATTGAAAAAACATGACAAGGGTCACAGAGAGACAGAATCAAGAGAGAATGAGAAACAAAATCTGAAATCTAGTTGCCGGGCTATAGAATAGAATGTACGTGTTTATATATAATCAACAATTATGTATAAGACTTAACAATAAACTATCTAATTAGAACAACTAATAATTATATGCAACTCTCCAATATTTTATCTTTCTATTTCTTACCCACAACATATTTTTAAATGAATATTATTATATAACCAATATCACAGTTCGAGTGGTAAATTTTGTTAAAGAATCTTAACGTTAAATTCTCTTGTTATAGAAAAACATTTTGACAAAATGAGTGAAAGTAGAAAGATAAATCATATAATTTTTTTTATATTAATTATAAGTATTTTTTTTTACTTTTTATTCACATAAAATTATTTATCGTTATTTTAAAAAAGTATTTATATCGAACTCATCGTTACAGTAACACCTTATAGTTACATTACTTATAAACTATACCACATATATAAATATAAATATATATATATATATATATATATATATATATATATAAAATATCAAAAAGAAAAATAATATAATGTGTTTGAAATTGATTCAAAAGAAAAAAAAACTTAATTTAAACAAAAATTTCATCAAACAAATTTACTCTATCTACTATCAAAAGTCTAAAGATAAATTCTAATTATTAATATGATGAAGCATGTATATAGCGAAAAAACAGAAGATAAAAGAAAGAGCTTTTATAAAAAGACAATGGTCATATTAAATTAAAAATTTAATAATTATTTTTTTATTTATATAAAATTTTTACTTTAACAATAAAAATAATTATATTTTAAAACTATTTCATGGTTCCTTCCTTACAGTTAACCATTTTAATTGAAGAATGTTTGGAAATTTTTGTACATGTGATAAGAAGCATTTTGCCAATGATAAAAAAAATTTAAAAAAATATGATATATCTCTTCAAGCTTATTAAACTATTTTAATCGTCGAATGTAATAAAATAAATTATTTAATGTATCTATCTTTTTATGAAACACACTATATTAAAAAAAAACACACATTTAAAAAGTCTTCATCTATTGTCTTATATATATATAAGTACAAGAATTTGACAATATTTTACAATGTTTCGATAACAAATCCCCTAATTAAAATCGCTATAACTTTCGAACCAACTAAATTGTCGGTCAAATTATCTCACTTCTAAAATAGTTCAAAACATTAACCATAAAATTGAAGTTTATATATTATAAGCTGATTAGTTTTAAAATTAACCATATATAGTCATTTGAGAATGCGTACATAGTAACCAAACTTAGAGTAGAGCAAGTCAACCACTGTTATTTATAGTAACATATACTAGAATTAGTAACTAAATGATGAGTATCTAAAGCACATGTAGATGATGAACAAAGTCAATTCTAATAACAAAAATGATGTAGTAGAAAATGAAGCAAAGAAGTAATTGTTTTGATTTGTTTGGGGTGGCTTGCAATTACAGCTATTTATAGGAAAAAGGGAATATTAAAGATGGTAGTATCCCACATTGTGATTATACAATGCGTTCACAGGGTTTCGGGTCAAAGGGGGCAATTAAGATTCCTTCACCACAACTTGAATAATATATGGGATGTTACGCCAAGCATCCAAAGTCACTGCAAGTTCCTCTGCTTGCAAATGCACCATCACCCCATAATTACAACTTACCATACCTCTTCTCATATATAATGTATAAAAATAATATATAAAAAAATATATAAAAGATTTAAAGAAAAAAAAAGTAAATTTTAAGTAAAGGAAGAAAAGAAATAAAAAAATTTATATATATATATATATATATATATCACTTCATCTTTTTTACATTTAAATTTATTATCTCAGTGAAGCATTATCAGCTTTGTATAATTCAGGGCTGAATTGCACTTTTATAAAAGAGACATTAAAAAATTAAGAAGGAAAATATATATAAATACATCTATAACTTTTATTTTTAAATAATACGAGACTATTAGATATATCGAAACAAATCTTCTAAATAAAGATTAAAAAATAAGGTTTACAAAAATAGTATTAATATTTTGATCTTAAATCCATTGAAATAGTTTAGTAGATCAAATACCATTTAAATTTTGCTACGACGTATATCACGATTATTCGTTTATAATCTTGAATCAAAGTATCTCACCGTAACAGGTTCATATTGAGTGATTTGCGTGGAGTGGATTAATCACTATCTTGTGCATAATGCCTTCTAGTTGAAATGGTGGCTATAAGATTTGATGAAAGAGAAATCTCCCCAACTTGAAAAGAAAGAAAGCTTGAGACGTAGATGGAAGAATAATTCGTGAGGAACTCACCAAATAAAATAGCTAGGTATAACTGTATAGGAAATAATAATATTTTGTTTAGTCGAATAATTAATTGTATTTCGTCCCTAGGGATTTGTAAATGGCCCACAAGACCTAGCCAACATGCTTGAGGCTTCAAATCCACACAGTGTTGCGTTATGTCAACAGCAACTTGCAGAAGCTAACCACCTCTCCAACCATTTATGTGTTTACATCCATGGATCCACTTCTCTAACATCAATAATAACTATTATTCATACAATAATTTCAACATATCATCTCATCTATTTGTTTTTCTTTTATCTCTTTGCATTATATCACCTACTTCATCACATATCTTTATGCCTTCTCTTCTTATTTCTGTTGCGTATGTGAAAGGGTGATGTATAACATCACTCAAGTATAATAATCGGATGTGACATACCAAAAACTGATAAAATTAAGTAGTAGCTATAATAATGGATTTGAATATTTCATGCATTCAAAATCAAAGTGAAATGAAGTTGACCAATAAATAGAGGCATTAATGTAGTTGTTTTCAAACTCCGGGGTTATGTGAAAGCAATTAGATTAATGTGCTACAGCACAATTCTAGAAGAATCTGATGATAATATTTAATGGGAAAATAAAAAGGTGAAATCATTAAGGGAATATATTATTGGATGAATTGATGAAGCTCAGGATTATGATTGTTGTCTGTATTAATAATGGTGTTAAAATAATAAAACTTTGTAGACAGAGAAATAATTTCATTGGTTGGTGGTATCCAAAAGATAGCTAAAGTCTAAAGATGATGGTCATTGCACAACTAGAAACTGTCTGCTTGTAGCCACCATTTGATTCCATTATTATGAAGTGAAGTCTCTGCTTTTACAATTTTATTTTGCTTAGCGATAATTACACTAAAAACTTTGCTGTGGCTGTATTATGAAGTCATCTGAACCAGACAGATTTGTTCAAAACATGCTCAAAATTTAAGATAAAAAGAGTTTGAAGCTTGCGTGGTTTCCTCTTTCAAAAGTTTCAAATGGATGTCTGCATCATTCCACGGATTTTCCAGCTCACCACAATTTTCTCTAATCCGTTACTATCTCATACATAACAATTATGTCACATTTATTACTATAAAATCAAAATTCAATCCTCTCCTCAACATATAAATGTTCTCAGAATAGATTTTAATGTATAAAAAATAGGCATTTGACAGAAATCATGAAGGACCATTGATTTAAAGTGTTCTTTTGTACGATTTAGCAATTCTCTAAAATTTCAACGCGAGAATATCCATTTCATTTAAATTGCAAGATTCACGAATCATAATGACCACAAATAAGTATTTAGCCTTTTAAATTCGGTGGTAATGAAAAGATCTCCTAGCCGGCAAGTAATAGCAGGCCCTGCTGTTCACCATGTTCCTTTTTAATTGATACCATGAAAAGTAATAAGCACAATGCCAGATATTCCATTTTTTTTAGTTTTTATATGTATGTATATGCCATTGTTAAGGCATGATCATGAGATTCTCTTTAGACCTTTCATTAGTGGGTGTATCTGATTCCAACTCCTTAACAAATTATTTTTTGATTAAACTCTCTTTGGCTCTGACGGCTCACTTAAAAAATATATGTATATGAATTTCCTCAAATTTACTTGAATCAGTGCTAACTGCAACATGTCTAAAAAATTTGGCATGTGATAATGTAATATTTTTAACTAGCAAAATAAACAAACCATTAGCATGTCAAATCTGTTGCTTATTCTCTAAACACATCCTTTGTTTAGTTATGTTATATGAAATACGCATTTAAAAACTCTAGATCCGTCCAAACAATGAAATCGATGGCATCTCTTTTCCAATAATTCGACTTAAATAATTAGAAATATTGGGTTGTCTGAATCTGGAACCAAATGTAGTGTTATTACAGTTCATGATTTCACATGGCCTTCTGTCCCTTAAAAACTGTGATGGTTCATTTCCCAAGTACTCCAGTGCCACTGTGACTATACTTTTTTTAACAATGATACAAGTCCCAAATAATTTTTTTTCGTTGAGTATATAATTTTGGTGTAATATCAAATGAGTAAAGAAAATCTATTAAAAGACACCAATTCTTTATTTTAATCTTTGATTTCTGTTAAAAAAAACTTTCCTAGATTTATCCCACCATGCTGTGACTATGACTATATCTACCAAATCTAATCTCATACTTTATTGTTACTAGTATAAAGTAATATACCAGAAAATTCAAAGCCAACGACACAAATGTCTATTAATTTCATGGTAGGCTAAAAAAAGTAAAAGAAACTAACCAATGTTATAAGGATCAGCAACCTAGTAGTTTTAAATGTGGCCAACTAACAGGAGATACTCGTTTCTTCTCAACTTGGCATTTCTTTTCATTCTTCTTAGATCTGTTCTTCACCACCTGCACCTGTTGCTTAGGAGGGCACGAGTTTCTAATTTGTTGCTTCTCATTCTCACATTTTTCCTGCAACAACATACATGTTAAACATTGATTCTGATATTCATTCCAATAACAGCATAGGATTCTGCAACCAGCAGAAACACCTTGCAAATGGCTTCTATGTTGCTTAAGTTGTTGCCAATGCCAAGGTAACAATAATATAAAACAAAGAGGCTATACATTGCCTATGAAGTTGCAGGCAATTGATTTACATTTTCCCATCATAAACTAATTGCTACCTCTTTGGACTTTACTGCTTAGTTTATTTAGATACAACCAAAAAGGAAAAATAATAACATTCTAGAAGCTCCATTAATTCGTGATGCGCATGATTTCTTTCTTTTATCTGTATGAACACACACACTGTTTAGCAAACAGATGCACAATATGTGGTCCTTACAAATTTTCATTTTAGGTGTGCCTTGTATTCTAATCTAACTGAATATGTGTATATTTTTTAAGGATGAAAGAGACATAATGTTAATTTTTTTTTTCTCATATCTAGAGGTTACCATTGTATTTTTTATTCTTGTCATAACATGACAGTATTATGATCTAGGACCCCAACTCCAAGCACTGATTGTAGCACAAAGAAGAAAAAAGTGTATGAAATTTAGTTTAATTGACTATTGGATGGTGGCAGTTAATAAAAAATTTACAGGGTATAACACTAGTAATGTAAAACATTTGACTCTTCAACAATCAATATATTGGAAATAATTAACTGGTATATTTCAGTAATGGTTTTTTTTTTCTTACCTGGGATATTTCAGTTGTCTTAATAGGCACTAATCCTCTCTCAGTATTTGAGATAATGTTCAAAGTTGGACATGAGTGAGATATTTCTGTCTTGGATCCCTGGCTTGACGAAAACTCCCCAGAAGTTTGTGTGGAATCACGGGTCAAAGGGAGAGAGTTGGCACTTGAATCAATCTCTACGTAAAGCTGTAGGAACACATTATTGGATTAACTTACCTGGTAGATATTATATGTTTACACTTTAAAATAATTAAATTCATGTAATGACAGTGCTGTGCACAAAATAGTGATGATTCTCACAAATATAGGAGTGAGTGTGACTATATGGTATATGTGGTTAAATATTGTTGCTCAGTAGTGGGTGCTTGTAAAAGGGTGTCATTTTCATAGGCATACTCCAGCTACATGTAGATGGGGGATTTAGCAGTTTAAGCATTAGTTGTTTCATGAGCTACTTGAAATCGATTCTCTAAGATGATTAACTTTTTTTGCAAGTGCTTTATTCTCACTTGTGGGCTTCCTATTTCTAAGATTATCTCTCTGGAAGTATGCAGATCAGTAATCAAGATATATGGAAAATGATTTGTTTTATTAGCTTAATTTATGCATTTTCAATTCGGAAATATTTCTTCACTTTTTTAAATTTGTGAGTTTTGTTTCTATCTATTAATTTCGTCAGTGAAAAAATTCACATAGTCGTATATTTTCAAAAATAGGAACACTAATTTCATTCCTTTGAAAATATATAACTAAAATTTAGTTTAGATATAAATGATATTAGATGAAAATATCTACTTAGTATGCATTTAAGGTCTCCATTGGTATAATAATAATATATACCAATGCTATGATAAAAAGTATCAAATATATAATTTGATGGATAGTGAAAGAATAAAATATCATTTTTTCCCAAAATACAAAAACATAGTCCGTGAACAGAATGTAAAGAAATTTTTATACTATGGTTGATTCACAAATAAGCATAGATAGATAATAAGTTTGTTGTTTTTTGTGATAATTATTTTAAAAGTTATATGTATCATAATTTCTTTTATATACAGAAAGTGCAAGAAAGTTAATCTTAAAAATGTGAATGCAATTATTAGAGAAAATGGGTGGCAGCAAAACTAGACCGAATTTAATGTTCAACCTTAAAAAGTCTGTGTTCAAGAGAGGCAACTCGATCGAACAAAGTGCCTTTAAAGAAATCCTCTTTGGTGGAGAAATCCAAAGACTGTTTGGGTTTGTCAGCAGGGACGTTGCTGCCATATCTTTGTTTTCTTTCTAAATATTTCATCTGTCAAGACAACCATAAATAGAGATGTATAAGGAAAAACCGATGCAGAGAAGGATAAATAAATGTGAGAAAATTGATGTGATTGTGACAAATAAGAAGAGTGAAAAGCTCACAATGAACTCCAAATGATCCAGCCTAGCAATGAGAGAGATGGATGAGTTATGAGAGGGTAGTTTGGGGTCATCCATTTTTGGCACGTAGGTAGTGTTTAGTGTATTGATAAAATTAGAAGGATGTGTTATATATTATCACTCAAAAAGGACATAACAAACAAAACTCAGCATTCAACTGCGACATTTAATCGTTCGAACCTTTTCCTTGGACCCAGACTGGTCATACATTAGTTTGTTATGCCACGTGCCACTTACCACTTTTTTCTCACTTCGCTTTACCCCCTCCTAATATTTATAGTACTTCGTTACGCTGAAAACGAGATACAATAGAGTATACGACCGGGTCTTATGAATGAAATAATACACAAGGAATACTTTCTTTTAACAAATTAAGGTTGATTTCTGGCGTTTTTCTTTGTCATGATTTTTCACATTAAACTGTGAATTTTGGGGTTCAATCTTTTGCTGTTTGTAAGATTACGTGGTGTGAATATGAATGCATGATATTTAGGCACTACTCTAAGTGGATTGGATCGGGCCTTGTATATCGGATTGTCTTGATGGGTAGCCCGTTATATCATAATTGTTTTGGCAATTACTTCCTGCGCTTCCCATTTTTTACCTGCACCCACATCATGGGATGAAATAACCAAATTGCCCCATTCACTTCTTTCTCACCACATCCCACCACTGTAAAAAAAAATCTCATTCTGGAAAACTCTTTCCTTACACAAGCTGTTATGGAAAGTATTTTATACATTTCAGAAAGTTTGTTCCAAAAAACGTACTTCAGAATATATTTTATGTATCTCAAGAATTTTATTCTAAAAATCTTGTTACGAAAATATTATCCTATTACAGAAAGTGTTTCAGAATGTATTTCATAAATTCTGAAAAAATAGTTTTAGAAAATTTCCAGAAATCACTTTAAAGAAAGATAAAATGGTTATTTTGAAAAATTGTGGAGGTGCACGTTCAAATTGAGGGGGTGCAGCGAGCAATTGCTTAATTCCTTGTGGAGGTGCAGGTTCAAATTGAGGGGCTGCAGGAAGCAATTGCTTAATTCTTTTCCACCGAAAGAGTAGTGGGCCAACTACTAAAACTGAACTGGGAACTACTACATAATCCTCACCAAATCTACAGAATTCTAACAGTGATAGAACCTAGCAATACCTTCATCCTTTCTGCAATCATACAATCCACTTTCTGAATAAATTCTGTCCATTGCCATCTCAGGAAACGGTAGAATAATCTAAGTACACATTTTCTCTTACAAGTTCTGTCGTATTTATTGTTAGGTTTGGACTAATGTACACCATGACATCTAAAAAACAAATTTAAGTTATTTTAGTTAAGAAACAGTCTGCACACCAAAAATAGTTAAGATACATTTGATCCTATTCTTGCAAGTTCAAATGATTCCATCCCAACTTGATCACAAACCTTAAGTTACACACTGTAGTAAGATACATTTGAAATTGCAAGAATTAGATTCACAACTGTATCTTAACTCTGATCTACAAACTGATTTTTTTTTTCTAGGACATCGTTTGTGATGTAAAAATACTTCAAGCATGACGAAAAACGCTTAACTCTGAAACAAAATGCTGCTGTATCATCACGGATGAAAGAACGATTCCTGAATCAATGACAAGTTAAGCCTTTTGTGGCCATATTGCAATTGCAATGCATAAAATGAAAATGTTTTAGGAATTAAAAGGAAAAGGAACCATAGTCACTCAATGGCATCGCTCCTATCAGTGCTTCTGTATGAGTTAATCATCCAAGAGCTGATCTTGTCATCTCATATGCCAAGAAGCAAGCTGCATTAGCAGGAACACTTCGGGCCATTGCTGGACCAAAACCCTTATATAGGCCTTTGAACCCCTCAGTTGCTGAAATTCTTCTGAAAGCATCAATTGAACCAGAGAACTTCGGGTTTTTGTAATCATCTATTTGAATCACACTCTTAATAACATCAGTTGGGTACACTGCGAGCCAGTAGGCACCTCCAGCCAAGCCTCCAGCAAGCAACAGAGAACCTCTATCCAGTCCTGAGGTATCAGTGCCACCAGCAAGTAATTGCTTTAATGCTTCATATACACCAAACAATGCAGCATTTCCAGGTACTTCACGAGCCATAGTGGGAACCATGCCCTTGAACAGACCTCTTATGCCCCCTTCTGACCTCAGAACTTGCCTGGCCACATCCATAGGCCCCCCATATTTCACTGCCATGGTAGCTGTTCCAGTGCCAGCTAATGCACTTTGTGCTTGCAATCTGATATTCACCGTGAAACAAAACAGTTAGAAGATCAATACATAGTCTAAGCACTTCTGTTTAAATGATAATATGAAAACGAATTCAGGAAAAGTTAACCAAGACTAGTCTGCAGCTCAATTCGCCCAGCTTATTCTCATGACTATATCTGATTTCATGTCAACCACAAAATACATGATTGGATTTGTTTAAAGTGAGCACTAAAACAAGAGAAGCTTCACAGAAAACAAGGTTAAATAGAACTTGCTTTTAGCTAGAAAATTATTGTATCAAAGAGGTCAAAAACTATGAAAAGTTTTAGAAGGAGAAAAAAGAAACAATAGATATAGATAGAAAGAATATACAGGAAATGCACCGAAACCATGAACATTAAATCATCATCAATGAACTCTGACCTGCATTTGATCAATTCAGTAGGGCAAGCTAGAAAGGAAACGGCAATTCCAGCTCCAGCTCCACAAATAACCTGCTGATTTACTGTGAGGGTAGCACCAGGATGCGACCTTAGCAATGTTTCCATTTGCCCCCTAACTGTAAATAGAAGAGCATTGAAGGCTGCTACTGTGGCAAGTGGGGCTCCCATGCCCTTGTATAAACCCCTTGCACCTTCAGCTGCCACTGTCTGCTTGACAGCATCAATGGCACCAGAATACTTGGGAAGCTGGCCGGGGAGGGGAACAGGCTGGCTTTGGAGCTTGACTTTGATGGTGTCAAATGGGTGCCCAACTATCAATTGTGCTATCCCTCCAAAAGTCCCAGCAGTTAGGTCCTTTGCCACATCTCCCATCTGAAAAATCAAAATTCCAAGAATGAAAACTGAGGATAAGATTAGTAACTTGAACATGTAAAGTAAAACTACTATTACAATAAAATTTACTTGACAAGACAGCCCATTTAAACAATACTGGAGATAACACAAAATATAGAGCATGCTCTTTATCTCTACAAAAGCATTGAGAACAGGATTCGTTTCAAAAATACAATCCCTTGGTGTCTCTTTCCCATCAATTTCTACTGTTCTCGTGAAAATGACAGAAGATCAAGGTAAGAGGAGCGGTAAACTTCATTATAGTAAACCCTCATTCTAGTGTTTGAAAATGCATGTATCAAAATGTAGTCCATGACTTGTACAGATCTTATTATTAGTCTACTTGGCTGGGAAACAACTGTAGGGAACGAAATCGAAAAAGAATAAATTGACTAACTTTTCCCAATGTCAGGGATCAAAGTATCAAGGATTTATGTGACTGACAATGTACAATATCAAGGACTAGAATGAGGATCTCCTTTTAATTCTCTAAAGGGTAATGACATAAGAGAAGCATATTCAGACACCAACAATGTCAAAAAGTAGATGTTGGAAAGTAATAATAAACATATTTTTTAATTTGCTTCATATCTTGTGGTACTTTAGAAAATATTTATAAGATGTAGTAATTACAACAACAATAACATAACATGAACAGCTTAATCTCACTAGGTGAGGTGGGATACATGAATCGCAAGATGCTATCTATTGTCCTCATTCGATGCTATCTATTGTCCTCATTCGATGCCTGTACTGAGCAATGCAGGTGTCCTAACCACTATATAGAGTAAATTAATGGCTGCTGCAGATGCATAGCACTATCACAACATCCTTTAGGCAGTAGAGATCAGACAACTGAATTGACCCAGCTAATCTTGCAACCAGTGCATGGATCATCTAGAGATGCGTAAAACTCATACAATTCCACAAAAAGGTATAGACCAATAAGTCATAAACTTTCTATCTGGTGAAAAAAATCTATACTTATCATTAAGCCGCTTAAAGGTTAAGATTAAATTCTACACTCTTCAGATTCACAAGCTTGACATGAAGGTATAATGAATGTTGTTTGCTAACTAGTTCAAAACTGCTCTGCATTATTTTCTTATCTTAATACTAAACAATCTGGGGCCAGAAATATATCCAAACAACGTTTTTTAGAAGTGTCATTACGTAAGGGGTTGGAAGGAAAGGAAGGGGAAAATGCTCCAGCTATGAAGATCAAGCTCATCTCAAGTCATGTAAGACATTCACATCCCTTTATGATCCATCATAATTAACTCTCTCAGAGGATATGGATATCCAGATACAACAAAAACAGAAACCAAAAGTGGTTCAAATTCAAACAGGTAAAGGAAATTGAAACTCTATCTCCCACCACTCTTTCTGCTACACAGATTAGAAAAATAACCACCACTCTTTCTTTCTCGTTTAAAGAAGCACCCACAAATTTACACACGCACACAAATACAAATTCTCAAAAAATAACAAAGAATCACAGTAGATGCATGCAGTAACCAGGTATCAATCAATAAAGTCAATGATCCTCTAACTAAATTAGATCCCTAGAAATAAAAAGAGAGACCATTTTATGAATCAAAAATCGCATAGTTAATGTCTAATGCATGCATTTCTTCTTGTAAAAAAATGAACTTTTGAAAAAGCTAGAATATTACCGTGTTTTTACCAGTCCCCAAATAAATAGATGAACAAAAGAACGAAGTTGAACGGACACTTTCGTCAGAAGTGCAGAATAAAAAGAGCAAAATTGTATGTAGAATAGAAGAAGAGGATGGAATGGTAATATTGATAGAAATGAAGGTGGTTCAATTCAAAATAAAAAGAAAGGGTTGTTTGGTGAATCTGTGAGGTGGGTCGTTTCTGAAGGTGACAGATACTAATCCAAATGTGAAACACAAGAAAAATCGTAGGTAAGAACAGAAAATCAGAGTTACAGAAAAGCACAGGAGAAGAAAGTTTTGAGAGAGATGTGCAATGTACAAACCCAGAGCTTGTTGAGATGACCACACAGGATATATCAGAATCTCCCTCTGTCTCTGCCTCCAATGAATAGATGCTATGAGCTTATGGTGGTTGCAGACATGAAAATTCAATTTATATGATTTATTTATTTTCAGACAACAATAATTCATAAGAATAATAGATAGTTTAATATAACTTTTTAGCTTATAATTATAAGATATCATTCTGTAGCTTATCTAATTATTATTATTATTTTTTTATTTTTATATACTTTTTAAATTTATTTTTATTTATTATTATCTACTTTAATTATATGATGAACATTAATTATTTTATTATTTTAGTAATTGTTAAGTAATTTTTAACTTTTATACAATTTTAATTAAGAAAATTAACACCACAGATTAAAGTAATAAATATTTTATCATATTAATTTATGTAAAAATTTACACACAACAAAAATTATGGAAAAAAATTAATATAGCAATAATTTAATCTTTTTATATAATTATATTCTTTTAATTGATTTTATGTATATCAACTAGTTTATTAACCAGTTTACCAAACTTGTCTAATTTAAGTTAAAACAACTCAGGAGTTGATCAGCTAAGAATTAACTTATTAATACCAATTAATTTTTCAACTAATTTTATCAAAAACGTCTAACAATATTAATAAGTAAATAATATTGTAAAAACGTTTTAAAAAATTTGATAAAAATTACTCTATCATGTGTGTTGATGTAATTGTATATTACTTTAACGAATTAAATATTTATATTTATATTAAATTGTAATTTAATAATTTTATTTAAACGTAACATTTGTATTATATTATTATTTTATATATATTTAAGGTGTGTGATTTATAATTTAAAAGAATATAATATTTATAATTAAATATATTACAAATTTATAAGGAAAAAAAAAACGAAATTATCTTGTGAGTAATTAAAACATGTATAACTATATACTTTTATAACTGAGAGAGTATGTAGGCATGAATATTGTTTTACTTTTAATTATAAATTTTAAATAAGATTATGTAAAAAATTCTAAAAATGTAAATTTAAACAACGTTTTATTTTAAGCTATAATTCAAATAAAATTATCTTATAAAACATTAGTATAAATAAATTTTTAAAAAATAAACTCAAACAAATTTGTAAAAAATATAAATTTAAATAATTAATTTCTTTAAAAATAAATTTAATTTTATAAGTCAAAATAAAAATATAAATTTATAAAATTAAATTTTAAACAATTTTCTTAATAATTAAAATTTTTCATCAATAACTATATTTTAGTAATTTCATTTAAAAAATATAATAGCAAATATTGGAAATATAGATGCCATGACAAAAATAAAAGCAATCTTCCATCAATAAGTAAATAAATAAAATAACATAAAGACTTAGTTTTAAGTTTAATTATGATGATGGTAATGAGGTGAATGGCAGGGACCATAGGATGCAGATTGATAATATAATAGAAGTGAATTTGCATTCTTTTCTGTCCAAATCCCAGGTAGTGTGTAATATCTACTGGACCCTCTAGGACTATTGAATTTAATAAGGTAACAGGAATCATATTATTGTAACTTTTTTTTAATCATTTTTTAATTATTAAATTAAAATAAATTATTTAAAAACGGTCTCTATTAAAAGAATTACATAACTTCTACTTAAAACTTATTATCAAATATATTTTTTAATTATTTTATAAATTTATTTATCTTTTTTAAATTATATTATTTTTATGTAATAAAAACTATAAATATTCATATAAGTTTTGACTAGAGAAAAAGTAAAAGTTTAATTTTGATACGATATCTTGGTATAAGAAATTAAAATTCCATAATATTTATTTTATTTCACATCTTATCAATTCTATTTTAAGAATAAGTTTAAAATAACCATATAAGTTAAACATCACAGTCTAAACAAGGTAAACTACTGGGAAATGGTGTGGGGTTTAAAGTTATTGTTTACTGCCTTTTGAAAGATGTTAGTAGTTTTTAAGAAATTAAAAATGGGAGATTTTATTTAATGATATTAATATTGTTACTATCAAAAAACAGTTTTGTTGTTAAATTCTTTAACAGGTGTTTTTATTAATTATTAAAATGTATGCATGCATATTTAATTCAAAATTCAAATAACTTTAATTAGACTTAGTTGAAAAAAGAATACCAATTGAGTTAATTTAAGGAATTTAATTTTTCATTAAACGAAACAGTTTAGTTATTAAATTCTTTAACAGGTGTTTTTTTAATTATTGAAATGTATAAATGCATATTTAATGCAAAATTCAAATAACTTCCATTAAAATTAGTTAAAAAAGAAAAACAATACTAATTGAGTTATTTAAGGAATTTAATTTTTTATAAAAGAAATATTAAATCAAATACTTATAGAATAATCAGTCTGTAAATATAATATTTCATCATGAGTAAAATAAAAAGACAATGATGTACATACATTAATTATATATCTTTTGTTTCTTTTTATTTCTCTTTTCGTGTCATATCACATGTTTCTATAAACTTATATTATTTTTTTTCTATATATGATTTATACATGAAATATTATCTAACAAATAATTTTTTATGTGAAAATAATTATAAAATAATATAATATTTAAAAAATCAACGTGTTGTTTGTTAATGCACCACATTCCAAATACACCATCCTCTCAAAAAATACTTGTCAATAAAGAAAAAAAAAAAGTGTTATAAAATTTTGATTTGTCAAATTTAAAGTAACAAATTCGAGTTCAAGATCTTGTATATATTTCTTTGATACAAAAACTATAAATGTATATATTAAATAATGAGACTTATTTAACATTTATTTAGGATAAACACAAAATTTTAAAAGACAGGTCATGTCAATGTTTGTTCTTATCAAGATTATCAATCTCAATAACAAAAGTTATGTCTTTTCATGGTAATGTTTGGCCAACATATTCTTCCGGAGAAATGAAATGCCAAACATTCAGCAACTTTGTTCTTACTAACATTAACACTCCAATTAATATTTCAACTGGCAGATCATTTAAGTAGGTTCTTAAAGTAGGATTTGTTTTAAAAAATTATTATTTATTAAATATGTGTAGACTTGAACAATAGAAAAAAGCATTATTTGATTTATATGTCTTTTTCTGTTGTTTGAATTGTGACAACAAAAAGAAGAATGCTCATTTGCTTGTTTTTAGTCACAAGTGTAAAAAACACAAATTTAAAAATAAAAAAAGGAAAGACATAAAAATAAATAAAATTTATGCTTTTTAACACAATTAATTATAACATACATATTTTATTAGTATTTAACTAATTTTCTGTTCATTATTAATTTGAATGAAGTTGGGTTTCTCATAATAGTCCATAATGATTATTTCGGAAAGGGCATTCTGCATCATAATGTTTTTAAAGACATGCATCCTCATGAGTGGTAAAATGACAAATATGTCATTAAAAAATATTTTTTTAATTATATATTTTAGTAAGTATTTGTGAATTTGAAAAACACTTTCTAGATAAAAAAAAATATATTAATATATTTCAAATTACATCTGATAATACTTTATAAATGTATATTTGGAATGTATTTCCAACCAAAAATGCATTTTAAAATATGTAAACCAAAATATATATGTTATAATATATTTCTGAAAGTATATATTAGAATGTATTTTTGGAAGATATTTTAAAATGTATTTTTAGACTTAAAAGTGTATTCTGGAGTTTGCTACACTTTGAAATATATTTTCAAATTTAAAAATATATTTTAAAATATTCATTTTGAAAATACATAATCCACAAAATACATAATCTAAAATATATTTTTCTCAATGATAAAATTGAAAATTCAATTTTTATGGAGAAGCAAAATTTATATAGGAGTTCAGAATGCAATTCCGCAAAAAGATTATAAAGAAAATAATGTTTAATTTAATTTGCATATAGATTTTGAATGGCAGTGAAGATCTTATATTTGGAAAGCCAATTAGAATTGTTTATCACCTCACACCCTTTTGAGAATGATCCTTTTGCAATTTTCCTGGTTTCACTATTTTGTTTATGCTTTTTGTTTGTAGTTGATCTCATTTGAAGTAAAAATAATAATAACCCTGAAATAAACTTCTGATTTAGGAAATTTTGCAGTGAAAGTAATATTTTGAACTCCTAATACAGAGTAGTATAGTATATTAAAAATGTTGGAAATTACACTTAAAATTATGTTTTTAATATTAAATTAAATAATACTTGTCTCGTTAAATTTAAAATTGATATTTATTCCTTTTATATTTTTTAATAAATAATATTTATATTTTCTTCACCTTTTAAAATATTTCTTCCTCATTTTTAATAAATGATATTTTATTTTTTAAAACATGGTACTATCTTTTCTTATTTTATTTGAAAATATTATATTGATTACAATTTCAAAATTATAAAAATTAAGGTACTATGCATAAAAAACTTTAAAATATATTTTTTATAAATAAAATAAGAAATGAGTGTTATTTCATTAAAAATATACCGAAAACACACGTCGTTGACTAGAAATATGATAAAAGTTATTCATTTAAAAAATTATATATATATATATATATATATGTATGTATGTATAGGAGTATTATTTTACTTAAAAATATAAAAAAGGTGAATATCTATTTTAAAATTAAAAAATGTAAATGACAATAAGCTCAAACACTAAATAAAGAACCGTCCTACAAAAATTACGGAAAGCTAAAAATCTGTAAACATTCTTAAGAGTTAGGTAGTGGTCATTTTCTGTAAGGAAATTCCTCCGTTACAAATTCCATATTCTGTCAAATTTGTTCCCATCTTGGGCTATTGTCTCCATTATTAAATGTATCACATGATCTTTAAAAATCGTCCCTCTCCTGATTCAAGAAATAGAAAGAAAAAAAAGAAAAGATATATTCTTCCACTTTGATACTGATAACTCACCTTCCTAAAATTTGAGAGGAACAGCATATAAAAACACGAAACCTAACCTGCTTTAGTAACACACTCCCAGAACAAAATATTCGTTGCTGGTTTATTTGTCATGGTAAGACTGGATATTTACAAATTTACATATAGCAACAAATTGAACCGTGAAGAGAATCAAAAGACTCTTTACAAACATATCGTAAAATCCAATATCCTTTTACTTTTTTCAAGAGGATTTCCATCTATCTCACTCATAACATGACAGAGTATCAAACCATCATCCACCCTTTCCCACATGATTGGTTGTAGTAAAGATGCTACCGACTTTTAAAGTGAAGTTAATATACACTTGAAGCATAGTATTATTGAAAGAGAAATTAGATTTCACTGGATGTATCTCTGCTCCCTTCAAGCAATGGTGTCAGTTTACCTCTTCTAGATGTGGCAGGTTGGTCGTCATCATCTTTGTCATATACGTCAACATTTTTCATAAAGATTCCTGTAATATTTAATAGGATTTATTAATTAACTATAGTCCGGCCATGTGTCTACTTTCAACAGCATAACTTCCCTTTTCTTCAAGCCATTCAAATCAATTTTCCTGATGTTATTATTGTTAAATAATTGGTGCGTAGGTCAACTAACAATTCTTAGGCATCATCACTCCAACATAAATTTATATATATCCAGGAAGTGTATCGACCAGAATAATCACTCACTAAGGTAATTTCCATCACCATGAATCTTTACTGCAACATGGTAATTGAATTTAACACAAAGTTAACACTTCAGGTCAATTTCAGCATAAAAAAATAGCTAAAATTGGCATTTATTTTCATGTATGATTTATGGTTCCCTAAATGCTAAAAGAAAAGGAATGATTAATTCTACTGGTCCTTGAGAATGTAGAGGACTAGAGGTTGTAGTTGAGAATTTTCAGCATCTTCCTACTGGATATTATCATTTTATTTTCAACTGGAAAGATAAACAGACAAATACACACATGCATAACATCTACGTGTCCTTCATGTTCTAAAGAAATTAATCCAAAACTATTCTAACTTAAATGGATACCAGAAAGTATTAAGAATAGCAAATTGCAACCATAGCAGCGTGCCATTTACCTATGAACCATATAACAGCAGCAAGAAAGAAAATGGATGTTAAACAAAGTGATGTTTTCCTCCAGTCGTTAATATGATCCTGCCCAGGAAAACCAATTTGCTTAGAGCCAAAACAACGCTTTAAACTAAATTATTTGCATGAAAAAGGCCAAATATGCCAAGAATATAAAGTCAGCAAATCTGGACAATGGAGACATCAAAATGTAAACAGAAATGTGTTGTTCTCACTACATTATTGTAATAGACAGTGAAGTGGCATACTAGTTGTCTTCTAACAGATGAAAACTAGAAACCCCTTCACATCAACAAGGAGAGCCAAGTTGAGAAAGGGGCAAATAGAAAGAACAAAGGGTAACCCAATGAAATTCTCATAATGTAAGGACTGGCGAGGGTGTACTCACCACTAAGACAGTTAAAAAGAACAGTGCTATATAGTAAATAAAATCAAGTGAACATACAACTTGTGATTTGCTGAGAACTACATAATTGAACGAGTATCCCACTTACAAAGAAGGCTAGGTGCATTGTAACATAGGAAATAGGATAAAAAACGTTAGCCCATTATTTTTATCTTGTGAATGGTCTTCAGTAATCATTATCTATATAATCAGCTAGTGTTTTAAGTATTATTCTGCAGAGTGCTCCTATTACTGGAGCATTTTCAGCCAGTCTAAAATATTTTCTCCCGGAAGCCTGTATAGGAAATAGAATTAAAAACGTTAGCCCATTATTTTATCTAGTTAATTGTCTTCTGTAATCATTATTCTATATAATCAGCTTTGTATTATTCTGCAGAGTGCTCGTTTCACAGGAACATTTTCAGGAGCCAGTCTAAAGTATTTTCTCCCAGAATCTCAAGTTGATAGCCAGCTTTCTGAAAAAGACCATCGGGGATAAGATGAACTTCACTAGCACACTACTTTCTTGGAGCAAATAATCATCTAATAAAATTTATTAAATATCCAACTACACGAGCAAACCAAAACACAGCTATAGCATCACGAAATCTTAGTTTTACCTGCAGGACTCCAACGAGTGGTGAGGAAGGCACATCTCCAAAGACATGGATTGAAACTGTAGATATAGCCATAGACAGTGGCCTCAAACTAGGTTTTACACATCGGAGAGAGACATAATTTACAGGAGCCTACAAATATAGTACCATAACCAACCAAATATTAAACCAATGACGCCAAAAAATGGAGACTATATTAATAAAATAAGAATATAACTAAAGAAATTAAATTGAGAATATATTAAATGAGCAGATTTCTCTCAAAAAACATTTTACCAATAAAGGTAATCTTGAAATGTCATATTGAATCAATTAGAATGTACGGTTTGAAAATGTTTAGTTCCCATAATTTCAACAGAAAATGAACACTAAACATTTACAAACCAAACACTATCAATCGATCCATCCGTAACTTCTTTAATTAAAAAATACCATCAAACAAATCCCATTAACCACTTTTCCTGAATAGATATCCAATCCATCCATTTAAAGTGTGTTATATTTCTTTAAAAGAAAAACATTTCTAGAAAATAAAGTTCTTTATTTATACATTGTTGCACCCAAACACTATTTAAGTCCAAAACTCGTCCCTTAAATACTTCCAACCACTGATTTTGGACTACTTGATCCAATAGATTGCAAAAATATGTTGGAGGTTCAATATCTATCCATTAACAAATGGTGATCCAATCCATTAAATTTGGATGGTTAGTGGATAAATCGATCAATTTGCCGTTCCTACTTTTTAAGAGAGGAAAATTTAATCCTATGAGAGATTCATAAAAATTACCTGAGTGACAAAAATCAGTAGTTCACCGATAGAGAAGAAGACTATGAAACCAGACAAGTTCTTGAAAAGGAAAGCAATGAAGCAGAAGACTGCACCTAGAAATGTTGATCCAGAAAGAAGCTGCAATGGCAACCCAGGGAACCCAAAGAAGAAATGAAATAACACATCAAAAAATTTCATTAAGTGTAGATACACCCTTACAAAGACAGAACAGTGTCAAATTCAAGACAAAGGAAAAGAAGACCGGGACATGCAACTGTAAAATTCTTAACCACTTCTATATAAAATAGAATTGAACCATTACAGATTTGAGAATAGATTAATAATATAAAATAAAATTTCTCGTGAAAGATGAAGAAACCTTGAACTTGTCCATACAGAAAACAGGAATACAAATTTGTTATGATCTCTGCTCCAATTTTAATATTTATATCTGAACAAAATGGGTGCCAAAGACTCATGTTATATGAAATTGGGGCAATCATGTATTCTATTTTGTCTACATAGATTTAATCAGTGGCTGTGTAACAAATAATCTTCAACTTCTAGACTATTTATACTATTATTACTAATGAAACTGAATATCTTGCACCTAGGTCAAGCTTCATCCAAATCCAAGAAATCCACACCTTTATGAGACGTAAAGATATGTTTTCCAGTCAAAAGTGTACAACAAATGGAATTATGAGTCATTTGACTCATTTCACACTATAAGTAAATGTAAATCAACTGAGTTTACCTTGAAAGCATTAGGGATGGTTGAAGATATCTTGTCAAGAAACAAGCCTCCAGCTAATGTCCCCAAAATCCCACAAATAATTGTCATGCCTCCAAACAACAAGTCAGCATTACTCTGTCAAAAAAAAGGCACCATCAAAGAAGCAAATTTCCACAAAGGACTAGGCCCAAGTGCAACACAAAACTTACTACAGTGAATGTAATAAAATAGTGTCAATAAGTCTTCGAATTTGGATTTAGGACCTAACTCACACAAGCAGTTTGTAAGGTGAGGATTATCCAAACTTTATAAATTCTCTTTATGTCATATCTCTAGTTAGGGAGAGACTAAACCACAGCCCTCGACAAAGTGATTAATGCAATCACTAGTGAGACAACAACTAAGGCAGGCCATGGATGATCACAATTAAAGTAGTTTTCCAATACTCTCCCTCAAGGCTTCTGGCATGGAACATGACAAATGCAAATGATGCAACAATTCATGTAGGATAGACTCGAGCAACATCTTAGAATTTGGGTTTAAGGTCTAACTCAATCCCATAGAATCAGATCGTAAGATGAGAATTAATCAAGCTCTCCTTAAGCCATATCTCTAGTCAACGTGTAACCACCACTCTTGGGTTGCAATTAAGATAATGCCCAAAGAGGCTGGAATTAAGATGACCTAGAAGTGACCACAATTAAGGTTGCTTTCCAACAATATGTGTTGGAGATTCTACATCAACTAATGGCTACTTGCTATCAAATTTTTATTGGACCACTTCAAATGTCCAATAATCACCATGAAAGGGGTTGGGAATCCCACATTGACTACTGTAGAGATATAACCAAATTAAAAAGGTATCATACGATTGTTGCTAAGTTTATTAGGTCACCTCCTATCAAGTCATTATTGAACCACTCACAAATGTCCAATCTTGCAAACTTTACCTGGTAGATGTTCAGTCCTCAATGTGATAGAATTGAAGATCCCACATTGATTGATGTTATGACTAAAATATTGTATATAAGTGAAATATAACTCATTCTACAAGTCACTTTAGTAGGATTGAGTTAAAATCAATCCCAAATTGTAAGTATAGCAACAACAACAACCAAGTTTTGTCCCAATAGGTGAGGTTCATCAATCAACACCACAAGGCTGTTTCAAAAACCAATTTTTCAATAAAATCTTCAAAATAACGCCTTTGGTAATATTATTTTCTAACATTTAACGTGAAGAAGTCATGAATTTATTGGGTAATAAATGAGAATACCATTTGGTAAATGTTGTATCCTGCCTTTGGGCCCCAATATGAATAAGCTCCAATAACAAAGTTGTATGATATGTACCCTGGCAATGTTTGAATTTTCATGTGAAAAAACAAATACCATAGTTTGGAATTGAAAATAAAAATATCAAATTCTCAAAACTGAAATTCATTATTTTTATTGTGCATTACATTCAACTATTATAACAATGTTCCAATTTTCTTAAACAACAACCATATTCAGGAAACAAATGAAAGAAAAGTATTTATCTGCAGGTAGGGAAAAGAAGTACCTAGAACATTTACAACATACACTTGGTCATGCAAGAGCTCCTGTATATCTTTCGAAAAGTTGGTGAATTGATCCCATAGTTTGGATGTTGATCTGACAATCATAAAGAGAAAAATAATGTTTTACTCAAATATCAGATATTAGGTGAAGAAACAACTTTAGCAATCTATTGTGACCATAATCATAAGGGAATTTCAAATGTACAAGAACTTTAGTAGGGGAACTGTAATATCCATTACGTGGGTGTATAACTTCCTTTTCACCATAATATATATGTATATGTGCGCATAAAGTTTAAAAGAAAGATTCCTTAAAAGTAGGAGCATGAGTGTAATAATATTTAATGATCTTAGATAAACTGAACTGAGGAATTAACTGAAATTTTATTAATTTCTCAATACACCCAATAATAGGAGTACAACAATGTATTTATAGGCACCACACACAACTTGGCACTGTTTAACTATTATGTGCTACCGCTTGGCACCGTTTAACTAATATAGCTACCGCTAGGCACAATTTAGCTATTGTTAGCTATAGCTGACAGTTGTGAAAGACTGACAGCCATAAAAATTGAACTAACTTATTTCTACTAACAAATGATGATTTTCTTCTCTCTTCTTTAGTTAAATTATGAACAAAGGAAACAAGACACCAAGTACAGGAAATTGCCTTTCTTGTATTCCTATAGTCCATGGGTTAGTATGATTTTGTCTCTGTTTTTTTGTCTGTTTGTGTTCTTTGTCATTCTACCACCCTGATTCCAGACAAGGCTGTCAATCTGTAATAGTACCAAAACTGCTCTGGATGAACTGAAAGCATTCCCATTAAGGATATTAACCATTCCCAGAAGATTAAATAGACCAAGAAGTTTGATGATTGATTCAAGTGACATTGTCTACTCTTCCACATCCTCAGACAATCTATGGCAAATGGTAGCTGAATTTTGTCCACAACTTTATTTTTCTTGCTCTCTTTAATGCACACAAGACAAATTTAATACTTAGACTTCGGATTTTTGTTGGAAAGTTGCCTTAATTGGAGTCACCCCTAGTGTGCCTAAGTTGCAACCTCTTTGAGGGTGCCTTAAGTGCAACCTCAAGGATGACAATTTAGTCGTATGGCAACTAAAGATATGTTTTAAATGGAGCTTATAAAGTTTGGAGACTCTTCACCTTACAAACTGATTTTGAGGAGTTGAGTTGAGTCCTAAGACTGATTTCTAAATTTTCTTCAGCTTGGCATTAGAAATAGGAAACAAAGACAAACTAAACAACAAATACCAAAAAGAGAAGGGCTTCAAAAATTCAGAAAATCAAAAGCAATAGTGCCACTTACTTGGGTCCTCCTAGCAAGGCTTGATCCTCAGCAAGCATGCCATCATCTATAACAGAAATGTCTAACATTGAGCATAGAAATTATTTACTACACCAAAAAATGCAATTATCCTATATAAATGGAAAGCAGATATGAAGGGAAGTGCAGAGTCAGAAAAAGTTCTAAATACTAAAAATATGACTAACAATTATCCTAATATGAGTGACACACATGGCTTCTTCCTTAAAATGACAAATTGAAATAAAAATGGATAATGAAGTTAAAAATTTCAAAAGATAATTCCTAATAAAGAATGAAGAACATAAGGTATATAAGCTCAGAAAAAAATGGAGGGAGGAAAATAATAGATTTAGAGCATGTATCAAGGTTGAAGAAAAAAAAGTTTAGATTACTGATCATGATATCAAAGTGATCCAAAAATTATTTTATTAAGTTTTTCAGTGATGGATATGGATCAATGTGTAGCATGGAAGAACTAGAAATCCAAGAGGATGGAAAAAATTGGACTTATTACAGTAGAACTCAGGTTGGAGAGGTAGAAGAAAACCTTAAAAGAATATATGATGGTAGATTTGTTCCTAATGGTAATCCTGCTGAAGTTTGGAAGTGTGTAGGCGAACAGGATATTGCTTGGCTCACTAAGCTATTTAACAGAATTTTGATATCTCAGAAAATGTCAAATGAGTGGACGAGCACTTTGGTCCCAGTATTTAGGAACAAGAGTGTTATTCAGAATTTTGAAAACCACATAGGGAAAAAAATTATGTATAACACTATGAAATTATGAGAAAAGGTGATTAAACATAGAATATCCGAGCTATACATTCCATGTACTCAACCTGCCTTGGTGGAATAAGGCTTTGTTGTTGTACTACTGCAATCCCCCTTCTCTAAAATAAATAATTCATCACAGCACAGCTTTTAACCGAACTGGACATATTGCAAAATAGTGACTTCAAGTGTGTTCTATTTTTTTACAACCACTAACGTATCTTAGTGACCTACAAGAAAAAAATATAAGATGCTTATTTAATTTTATATGAAGAAAAGACACCCTATTCTCTTATTATATTCATTAGCATTGCTGTTTTTTCAAACCTTTTCTCTTTATGAGAATTTGTCCAGTCTTTGAATTTTCTCTATAGCTGCTATTATGAAAATAATATTGGAAGGTAATATTTTCCCAATAAATTTAAAAAATGATTATAAGGAAATATACATAATAAATTACAAAGTAATAGATAAAAAAATAAGAAATACCTCCAGTTTCTGAAACATTTGTTTCAATAGACGTTGGTGTTTGTTTGGATTCCAAGGGTGCAAAACCTACATTAAAAATCAAATAGTGAATTACTGTGACAGAATAAAAAAATTTAGGGCTATTATGAAAAACATCAAACAGAACAAAATGACCACCTTTCAACTGCAAAGGCTTCGTTACAAAACCCAAAATGGGAAAAGGAAGCATCAAAATTGCCTCAACCCAGAATGCTATTCGCCAGTTAAATTGGCTTCCAACCTACACGTTATTTGAAAACATGAAGCTGATTGATTTTAAAATTATAAACAATGCTCAACATACCGTAACATCAACCAAAAGCCAATTAATGTAATAAATATAAAAGCTGAGCACAAGTTTTAAGCTTGCAAGTACCTTAGATAAGGGTAAAACAAGACAGAAAATATTTTTCCAGAAAATATGGCTATTTAATTTGAGAATATGGCTGATATACATTATTAGTTTCCCTGACTAACTCCATCAAATATACTCAAGCCTTCATACTTTCTGAATCCATTCACTTTCTATCTTTCTGAAATTTATTGAAGGTTGAAGATTGATGTCTATAAGCGGTTTGGCTCGTGTTAATGTAGACTAGCAAAGTAATTCCACCTTAGGATCACTAGCAGATTGCCAGACCTTGTAGCGGCCCCTTAATATTTGAGTGTTTACTCAGCTGGTAATCCACTCAATATGAAGAAAATCTCTAAGCACTTGAGATCGGAAAATGTGCTTATTTTTCTCTAGGCAATGGATTATTCCCATTCAAGTTTTTCTATCCAGCATTCCTCTGTACTACCTATCTTTGTGTTGCAGCCCAGGTCATAAGTTCTTTCTGGAGTTAGGTTCAGACGACATGAAACATGAATACTTGGTGAAAACTTGTGGATATGTATTCATCCTAAGAAAGAAGGCGGCTTGGGTCTTAGGAAGTTGATTTCAAAGAACGTTGCCATGGAAAGCAAACAGAATACAGTTTCCTTGAGAATCTTGTCGCCTCTCGCATGAAGTTATGCATTGTTAAGTGTGACTAAAATTAGAATGTGTGGAATACTAACGTGGCAATGTGCTCTTTATGTCACTCTTTGGTACATTGATTGGAACACAATTCTTGTATCTTAAAGGAGAGTTCAATGAGTGAACATGTAACAGATTATGTGATTCCTAGCTGCATCAGATTATATAATAGAGTATAATGGTAAGGTGGATATATATTGAGTAAAGGGTGTATGTAAGAGCAGAATACAGAATGAATATTCGGCTTTCGAGAGGCCAATTCTCTCCTCAAAGTTCACTCTCACTATTTTCTTCTCCCCTCCCAAGTGCTACATACTTTCTGTTATATATTTCTCTCTCCTCTAACCAACCCCTACTGTCACTGCAGTTATTTTTCTTTCCTCTCCTCCTATACGTATATTTGAAAGGAATAATTTCTCTATACTACCCCTGAACCTCTTGGCTGTTGGGGTGTGTCACATAACAACTTCTTTGAGATAGAATTAGGTGTTTAGCTTGTACTCTGACATAAAGCTCATGATCTTTTGGGAAGGGCTTCCTTTAAGGATTGTTTAGTTAGAAGGCTGGGTAACTTAGCTTCATTAATTCTTTTTATCTCTTTTATCACGAAAATCTCTTATCCTCTGATCTCATTGTAATCTTCTCATTTAAGGTGTTTCTCTTTTATCCCTGAATACAATAAATAAAAACCAAACTCAACCTAAACAGATAAATATTCCAACAATTATTAGAACAATTAAAATATATAGCAGTTCAAGAAAATGACACAACACAATTAACAGGTATAATCAAAAGCCACAAGTTGACACCATCAAACAAAAGAAACAAGTCCTCTAAACACAGTTAGACTATGGAAGTATGTAGTCTTACAAATCCACCATAAACATAGCCCAGAGCAGTCCCAGCTGGTATACACATATAAAACGTAGCAAGCCATGCTGTTTTCTGTCATCAATAAAAACACTTAATCTGCAATACTGTATTCATGAAGGAAAAGTTTCAACTAATTATGAAGGCACTGAAAGGGAAATAAAGAATTAGGTCAAACCTCTGCAGGAGGGGCATGGTCATCTATGAATGGTGCTGCAAGACTTATGAAGGAAGCCTCACCTACCCCAACTAGCCTGCAAAAATACAGCTGAGAGTCTCAAATAAAAAATGTGACATGAGAAACTGGTGAATTATCGAAGGTCTCAAGGCTTTATAAATTTGAAAGTACCGAAACATTCCCTTACATTCGGCATATTGCAATAGACCAAAAATCAAATGAACTGCCACATCCTGCGATCGCAAATGTCCAGACAGACAATCCAACACCAATAAGCCGAAATGGATTGTGACTGCAAACATGAAAATGCATTAGATCACCATTCAATGAAAGGGGAGACATGAAGGTTGCAAATATTTAATCCTATTTTGAGCTACCTTAACCTTTTTGAAGAACATGACTCACATTATCAGTTTCCCATTGTTTATGCATTTCTTTAATATAGCTTCTTAATGAAATGACATGCATTCAACCACAATAAACATGCTGAAAGCTGACACCATTTCATTCTCATTTAATTTATAGATTTCAAGAATCTCCAACACACTCCCTTATATCGAGGACTGAACATCTCTGAGCGTGAGATTTAGATATTTATGGGTGGTCTAACAAGAGTCCAGGATGACATAATAGTCCCAAAGAACTTGACTATCATAGACTCTAAATGAGTCTGATACTATCATAGGTAGTAATTTTATGTCTAAATCAACCTCACAAAACTGGTTTGTAAGACGAGGGTTGTATCCTACTTATATATTATAATTTGGCTTAATTCCTAATCGATATGGGATTTGCAATAAAATCAATCATGGAAGTATCAAAACAGTGTCAATTTATTTATAATAAATAGAAATGACCGTAGAACTCTCCTGCATCTATGATTTACATTAACCAAATTGGAATTGAGAAGAAAGTGAAATTTATATTGCACTGTACATATTCTCAGGATTTTAACCATCTAGTTGACAAGACAGGCTTGTGTTCAGTCATACGAATTTCAAAAGAGCGAGAAATGATAACACAGGCCACACAATTGTAGACAAGCAGCATGAACTCTTGGATTTTTAATTTAGTACCATACCAAGAGTCACGGATTTTCCTTTCTTTCTTTCCTTCTTGACACAGATAAAACCTATGCTTGGCCTATGCCTGACACCTGAAGCTTTCATTTAGGAGGATTGGTTCCTCAACTTGATTTGGAACTCCGAGAGCCTATGATTGTTCTATGTATACACATGATGTCTTAGGCTTTCACCTAACAGCTTAACTTTTGAGTCATAAAAACAACCCCAAGAAGTAAAGGATCTTCTGATACTTAAATTTTGCTGTTGAATTTATAAGCTAGCTCTCAGCTCATGCTAATACGAATGCAACACCTACAACTATTACTATCACATCGACACAATATAAAGTAATAACAACTAATCATTGTGACGTGATGGGCATGACGTCATGGCCAATCCACAGGCATGGATAGCATGAGAACCAGGCAAAAGCTCATGCAACATGAAGCAATTTACCTTTTGGCCAGAGAAGCAAATATTGGAGAAGCAATTAGAAGTCCAACCATAAATGAAGATGACAGAACACCATCTTGAAAATTGTTCAAGTTAAAATCCCCCCTGAAATGTGGAAAATCGTGCTACAATAAGACGACAACGACAATCAGTAGTAAAATAGAGTTTAGCAGAAACAGAGCTTACTGAATTCCACTGCCACCTGTACAAATACCGGACTCAGTACAAGTTGCAAGTTTTCCATTTACACCGTTACTGGCAATAGCTCCTCGATCCACATAGTTCAGCAAGTTAATGATACAAAATATCATGAGAAGCCTGAAATCATCACACGCATTAATTAATTACTTAATTAACTAATTAATTAGCCTAACGTAGTTCGTTTAAACACCAAGCACAAAACACTATTGAATTGCAGCATATCAATCAGCGAATCATGTATTGTTCTGAATTTGAAGTTGCAAAACAGAAGCAATTAAATGAAAAAGTAGGCTTGTGAGAAGAAGGACCGTTTAGGCGAAAACCACGAAGGATTGGGATTTTGATCTGACTCCGATGCCATTCTCGCTTCGCTCTGCTCGCAGCTTCTTCTCCTTATCTCTGATTGTTTGCAATTGAAAAGAGAAAGAAATATATGAAGTTAGTTAGTATATAACAATGGTTGAAGTGAGCTTGCACTCGAGTTTTTCGTTCATTTCATTTGCGTAATCGTTCCTCCAAACTCAACCGCCTCTATGATCCTTCCCTTCCCTTCCCTTTCTGTTATACATAACGTTTCATTCACGGTCTTATGAAAATATAAAATATCTGATCCAATCAAATAATAATATTTGTTTAATATCCATATGATTTTTATTATAATTTCTTACATTTTTGCTTTTAACGACTACAATTCTTTTATTATTTTGCCTTAGTTTGACTTTTTTAAAACAAAAATATTCTCTCAATTTATTTATCATCTGATTAATAGTAATCCACTATATATTTGTATGAGTCTCCATTCACTGTTTATTTAGTCTCAGTTGCCGTTCAGTTTAGGTGGCATAAACTTGGATTTTGTTTTTCAGCGAAGTCGTCGTAATTTTCTTATATAACATAAAACTCAATAAAATATTATGGATATTTTAAATACAAACAAAAAATATAATAAATATCTAAGTTTCGTATTACAGGGTAACGGATAACCTTCACTTCTCAATCTATCACATCTAGAAATTCTTTTCTTTTTCATGCGAATGCAAACTCAAATAGACTAATATTAGTCTAATTTATATAAACTATTACATTATTTAATAAATTTTAGTAGAAAAACTTAATTTTACGCATGTAGTTGTATTCAAAGTTTATTTTGTATAAATTATGTCTAAAAATTATATTAATTCAAAATTATGCGATATTTTATTTACATGCATAAAATTTGCGTGCATTTTTATAATTTAATGGTTAAGTTGATTAAAATTATACAACGTTTTAATCTTCTAAATGAAAATTATTTTAATCCATAACCTTGTGTAATCTTGTTGAACATTTTAAATTTTTCTTCTTTTTTGTCGTGAACGTGTACTTTAAGCTTTCAACAACACGAATATTCGAATAAAATAGGTATCAGTGTTTGTTTGAGTTTCTTTTAAATAATCTCTTTTATTAGAAAAACTCTTAAAAATCCAAAATAAATAAAATGATCATATTTAGTTTGCTAATTTATATCCAATATTTTCACATAATTTAATTTAAATGCAATTATAGTACCAATATTTTATATTGTAATCCAACAGATAAGGCTGTTAATTTTGTAAAAAAAAAAACTACTATAAAAAGTCACATTTAGTTTATATTTAACCAAGTGTGTTTTTTGACCTAAAATTATTTTAAAGTTAAACATCAAAATAAGTTCTTTTAAAAAGTAAAAACTATTTGATACTTTTATCATTTTAATTTCAAAGTTATTTTTAAATTAAAAGTTGTTTAATAGAATAATTTAAAATTTAAGTTATTTAAGAGTAATTGACTCAGTTAATGGGAAAATGTATTTATATTAAAAATATTTTTTAATGACAACAAAAACACATAAAAATAAAATAAAATATACGAATTTAAACATGCTAGTTTTAATGATTTAAAACTACATAATACAAATTACAAAATATCAAATGTTTAATACTTCTATATTATTTTAAACAATATTTTTTAAGATAATTTTTTAAATGGAATTTAATAATGTCAAATTATTTTAAAAATATCTAATAAATCATATAAAAACATTAATAAATATATTGTCGTAATTAAAGATAAAAAAGTTAATCATAAATTAAAAGGTTAAAAAAATGAACTAAAAAACATATTTATAATATCAAACTGTTATTTTACAATAGTATTAACTCATTTTAGTAATGTTTTGGAATTTTGGAATTGCCTCTCAATTTATACGAAATAAAGATATATGTAACCCAGATTTCATTATTCTGACCCTTGATTGGGGGAATATTAATATTATGCTTCCATTCCAACCCCTTCACTCTCATTGTGATGGATTTTCTGTCTCACCCTGTAACCTCATTCATTATTGACCTACAATATAATACTATTCTGCCATATCCCGAAATACTAAACAAAAAATGATTACATGTACTTCACATATTCTTTATAGCCGAGTAAGCTGCAAAATGAAGATCGTAGCATTCACCATCCCATGATAAGTCATGTGCCATTGCTTGCATTATTTTTCTTTTCCACATTGCAGTGTTAGTCCTCTACAAGAAAAGGAAAGCAATTTCATGGATCATAACTGCATGGATTGTTATTTTCTAGAAATAGTAAAACTTGATAAGGAGAAATCACTAGAAACTACATACAATTTCATCAACAGCAAGGCTGAGAGACATGTTCAAAAAGCTAGAGTTGATCAATTTTGAGTACATAGTAGTCTCATGGTCTTGGTTTATGAAGTTCCTCTCAAAAGGAATCACCCTTGCAGATAGATATAAATGAAATAAGTGTTAAACAAGAATAGAGAAAAAATTTCATCTATCACAAAATATATTTATGGATTACCTGCTTGTGCTAGCATCAGAGGTAAGTGCTATTGGAGCTGCTCCATATCTTAATGCTATGAGCTACACATTCAGGTTACAAAAAATTGTAAGATTCAGTTGATATATAACAATCTCCACCTAAGCAACTTCCTAGTAGCTGGGCTAACAAATTTAATTCATACTGCATGTTTTACTTGAGGTGCTACAGCAGTGGAGAAAAAATCACCACTAAAGTGGATGGTGGTCTTACAGGGATTTCGTCAGTAGGATTAGCAAAAGATTGGCACAAGATGATGTCGGATCCAGCAAAGACTAAATGCAACAGAGCTTCATCATAAGTAGGCAAAAGTTTAAGATTATCATCCTGAAGATTTTGAATGGAATGGCAAATCATTAGTAGCAGAAAAGGAAACAAATATCGCTAACTCCATCACATAGATTATGAACAACGATAAATATGTTACTGAAACAATTTTCCTAAAGTAATATCATCGCTCAATAAATGTATTACTTTTTTATGTTACAAATACAAACATTGATTTAATTTATTTGGGGAAATTAGGAATACAATAATTAATTTTTCATTGAAAACTACGAAATCTATCTCTGTTAGAACATAATGTCAAAATAGTGCAGCTTTGATAATTTAAATTGAAAAGTTCATTCTGCTGAACAATGAGTAGAACAAGATATGCCCAGGCAGTTTGCTAAAAAATGGAGTCAAAACTGCTAACACTAAACTCTTTGTCACAGTAGCATATCTGAAAGTTTTGGGGATCTCAACCAAATTATAATATATAAATAAGTCCAAGCATCATCTTATAACTCGATTTTGTAGAGATTTTGTAGGATTATGTTACGCTCAACCCCACTTTTGCAATAAAAAGCAAATAGTTACGAGGAATTATAAAATATAAAACCAAGACAGTGTGGGAACTACCTTGAGTTCCTTCTGAAGTGATTCGAGTGTCTGATTCAAGGCTGATCTTTCACTGGTCCCCAGAAATATGAACTGTAAAGAATAATTATTCCAAACTGATTTAAACTACAAATACTAAAACAAGAATTTTCCATAGCCCGATTCGTTTCATACAAGGCTGATTTGAATAAGGTTTTATTAGTTTATCTTCAATATGAAAACACAGGAACAACAGATATTATGTTTCTCCTGTAAGAAACAGACAAAAATTCATATGCATACTGCTATGTTTGGAGCTTCTTTTCAATATCGGTCACTGAGAAAGTCTTAGAAGCAATGAGACTGTAATTTTTTGAAAATAAAACACAAAAGAAAAGTATAAACTCCACAGAGATGGCAACCTGGACATCGTGATGCTTAGCATTCAAGATAACTTCCTTCAACCTTCTCTCATCCAGGTCACGTCCTTCTGGAAAAATGCATCCAACCTGTTAAAAATTTAAATTATGAGCAAAAAAGCCAAGTAAAACCACATACATGTTCCTAATTCGTGACATTATATACCAGTTATAAAGTTACTATTTTCGTCATATTGCTTTGAAAAATAAAACAGCCTTTACCATTAATTTCCAAATGAAGATACATAAAAGTAAATAAAGGAATAATTTCAAAAACAATGATGAAGAAATTTCCAAGCACAAGCAAAGGAAGGGACGCAGGAAAAAGCTGTTCACTTTTTCCTTGGACGTTTTATTGTTTTGACTTTGTGATTTCATTCTCTCCATCTTCATGAAGTACTTTTTAACAAAATAAGATGTTTGCAGTTCACTTAACTCCAGTAGTATTTAAAATTTGTTAGTCATTAAGCTTGCCTTGGACATCTTTTAATCTTTATTAGAGTTATCACATTCACATTGTTTGTACTATGTTATACTTTTTTCTCCTTGTATATATTCACAATGGCACACAAATAAAAGTAAGGGGCGACCTACTTACAAGAATACTAGAAGAATGTTCAGATAACCCCAGCTGCTGCAGCAATGAAACTTTGCAAACAGCTTTTCCATTGATATTTTCAGCATTGAAATTTTCTGGAAGAAAATAGTCAGTTGAAGGGTCCCAAGTTGATTTGTCTAATCCATAAGGAGCAATGACCAACTTGTCTCTGCAACCAAATGTAATTTTCCTTGTCGAATACGAAGCGAAAGAAAGATAGCAAAAGCTTTATGAAAACACAATATCAAACTAAATAAGGGGCACTATTTTTCAAAAACTAACTAAAATATTTATCAACCAGCACATTTACTCTGTTAACTATTTCAAGTTAATATTGATTTGCAAGGAAAGACAAAATAACACCTCGTCAAACACTAAATAAGATTGAAAGTACGTTATTATGACAGCATACTTACCGATGATCATTTAAAGTAGGTTCCACTTCATGACTCAGATTACGAACAATTATGTGCTTTGGATAGATAGTCGACATTATTATAACTCTATTTGAATAGATAATTCCACCCTGCAAATTGATAGAAGACTCAACGTTGTACTCTCATAAGAAAATACAGTCTCGAAAAAGAAAAGAGAGACTATGGCACAACATATGTTATTCAAATGAATAAATATTACAGTTCGAGGGATATAACACAAAAGAAGTCAAGTGTTTACATGACTAACCTGCAAGAACAAAGATTTATTCTATTCCATAAGATGGGTCAGACAATAACTACTTGAAACCTTCATATTAAATGCTCAAATGACTAAGCAGCAGAGTTCATAAGCATCACAAGACATGCATGCACATATTTCAATAGTATGAAGATGCAAGGCTCTCATTCTTCCAGCAGTGACCTAGGGGAAAATTGTCCTCTTGTTTTCCTTCTTCAACGCAAGGCTAATTTTTGCTGCCTAATTAAGAGAGTCTCAAATGGTAAACGTATAGCCTGATAAGGAGTTTCACAACAATTTCTAACAAGTAAATTTAAATATAAATGCAAACTCATGATTACAACCCCCTCCCCCAACTCCCAAAATTAGGAAGAATCAAATCCATGACTGCATATGTGGCTGAGATTTCATAAAAGCATTAGGTCAGTGCTCACTAGATACATATAAATAAATAAGCTTTCCTTGAGACACATACTGAATGGTTATCTAAAATAACCAGACTGGTCCAAGGTTCAAGGCTTCCTGAAAACGCCTTCAAGAATAAGGGGAAAAATAAAACTAGAAAAGAAAGCTGCAATGGCTTTTCAGTAAGCAGGAGAAAAATAAATAATACAAAGGTAAACAGCACACCTTTAAGATATTGACAAGTTGTCTGTTAGTGCTGTCTTGTAAACGATCAGGGCGATGAAGTCTTAAAGGATCAAGCCCACATAAGGCCAATTTATCAGGGTGCTCAATACCCTACATACACAGCACATCCAATAATTACAAGACTGACTAGACCAAATGTAAACATAAACTCCATAAAAAATTATTTTTTCTTGAAAATTTCAGCTGGAAGAATGTCAAGCTCGGAAATTCAACTGTGCATATATCCAACAGGCCAAGATCTGTGACTAGCCTGTGTATTGAAGCCATGGCATGTAAGTAATATTTTGGTTCCTCCAAGTCCCTAAACAAAACAAATCATCAAGAATATTACAGAAGATATTTTTTCTATGTAAAGAACCAGAAACAAAAGAATTTCCGTAATTAAATCACTATCATAGATATCAAGAAAACCTATGCAAAAAAATTTTAAATAGAGAAAACAATTTTTAAGTGCCATAAAGGATAAAGACAGTTATAACACAAGACACTGAGTGCAGTTTCCAATCAGCCACAGGATAGAGAAAGCAGAGACATGCTCTCCACCCCTTAATGGATGAAGAAAGGGATCACTTGAAACAAAACTAGAAAAATTTGCTCACTGTTGAATTTTAAAAGGCTCTACTACATTAATTGTTTTCCTAAATCTGTCCTAATTTACAATAAATCAGAAAATTACTTAGTTCAAAAGAGAATAACTATCTTATTCATTGGTCCAGTAATAGAATGATAGTATAAATAGGCAGAATTGGTTAGAGTGTTTGTCTAGCGAATTTGATTACAAAATAATTTAACTTGAAGCCAGGGGAAAATCAAGAATCAAAACAGATCAGAATCAGGGTATGAAAAGTGGTAGGCATGATGTGAAAGGCTACCAGAAGCCGTTCAGGTGTTCAGAGTGTACAACGAAGGTGGTTGCCGTGAAGGACAAACTTATACAACAATAGCGTACAAAGCACAATTTTGAGATGGAACCAGCAGCTAACATTTTTACACAGCAGTAGCAATTTCCCAAACCCAAGCTCTGATAGCAAGTTCAAACAAGACTAGACAATTTCTAAATATTATTTACACTACACTACTGTACAAGGCTCTTGATTTATAAAAATATGTCCTAATAATACAGTAGCTAAAATTTGTCCTAATTACAATAAATTAGAACTACAAATAACGTGAGACTATTCCAACAAGATCTCCAAGGTAATGCCAAGAAAAGGTGAGGTGGAGCCATTTGGGGAACCAAATAACAAGACCTTGAACTATCAATTGTCAAATGAGGTGTCATTTGAAGCCATTGGAATCCAATTTCCCTTTCCTTGTTTATTCTCCACAAATCAAATGGTATAATCAATCTTTAAATTTCGTGTTTCATTATTAGTTTGAACAAAACAGCTTTAAGATGAATTTTTTTCCTCTTCTCTAGTGTGAATTATTGTTTCATCTTCTATCACTGCCGGTACTCTTGATATCTTTCTTCCCATTAGTAGAGACTTTCAAACTAGAAAAGATATGACAATCAAACTACCTAAAATTTAAAATTAAGAACAGACACCTGATTAACAAATATATCCCAAAAAAGGGGTCCAACTATGGCAGTCTCCCAATTATGAAGATGCAATACATCAGGCTGCTTCCCGCATTTTACCATATAATCCAATGATGCTCGACAAAAGTAGGAGAACCTGATGGCAAAGAAATCATATTAAGATTATTGACAATTAAGTACACCAGGGTAAAAGGAAAATGTTGTCACATGCAACTATGCGTAGAATTTAATATTCCCTGATTTTAATTGGGTGCGATTAGTTTTCTTAATTCCTCTTATTGTTTATGCACAAATTTGTAGCTTAAAATCTCCAGATTAGCATTTATTTCATCTGCTGTATATTTGTCATAAAAATAACATACAATTCAGTTCTCTTACTAGTGAAAAACTTAATTGGATCAAATTTTACTTTCCTGTCACCTGTAACAAGAAACTAAGGTGCGGATGAGATACGAACTACGAGAGTGTCCATTTTATTTCTCTCTTTGAAGATAGTTTGAGTGCACAAAAAGTCAGTCATAATGGGTTTCAGAAATAGTATGTTAGTATGCAAAAACTATAAAACACTTCTCCTTCTTTACCCTTTCTTTGGATAGAAATTTTACAATTTGCAGGAAATTAAAAAACATTGAATTTGAATTGCTTTTGTTTCAAATTGTTTTATTTTTCAAATGTTGTTTGGACAAGAAAATTTCAAATTTATTAAATTTTAATTTTCTTGTTTGGGTAGAGTATTTCAATTACTACCAAATACAAAAATTATCACCAAATAAGACTGGCGACTTCAATCGAAAAACAATCCCTCCATCAACAAAAATTATCACTATAAACTTCAATAAAAAAAATTTAGCTGACATCCACTAAAAAATAATCTTACCTACATTGACCTAGGTCTTAGCCGAAAAACATCTCTCACTCACATCAATTGAAAATAATGTCAATTACGTGAACCGAAAAATCATATTTGACATCAACATAAAAACACCATTGATTTTAACAAATAAAACTCTTCATAACATCAACTGAGAAATCACACTGGCCTGTATATCCCAAAAATAACCTTGACAATGACAACCGAAAAATAACTATAATCAACTTTAACCTAAGATAAACCTATCGGTGACCAACCTTGGTCAAGCCAAAGAAAGAATATGAAGAAAAGAGACATACTTTCAGAGAAGAAAGAGTATAAAGAATTTTAAATTCTTAATTTTTTTAGGTAGAATTTGAAATACTCTACTTTTAAGTAATCAAATTACTCTCATAAGTTCCCAGAATTTCAATTTCTTTTAAAATTTCTTGTACAAACAATATATTTGTCATAGAACTTTTTAAATTTTCTGTAAAAATGAATTGCCCTCTAAAAATTATCCATCCAAACACTACTAAACATCTATTCTTTTGAGCATTGCAATTTTTGAATTAAGTCATCTATGTTTTGTTGCAACAATTGTGGCACTTAAACTATCTATAATCAAACTGAAAAACTTGCATTTCAAAAGTCTATTTCAGTTTATCAATCTCCCCACTAAACAAAAGCATTTCAAAATTATATGATTAGCTTTTTATATGAACTTCGAAGCGTAAGTTGTTCTTTGCTTTTAACAATAATAAATGGAAACTAGATAAACCAATCATTACAAATATTATTTAACTCACCTTTCAAAATCATCTGGATAGCCATATATCATCTCACGATTAAAAAATGATGAAAAGTACTTTGGCTCAATCAAAGTGACTCCAATGCCATAAACAACACTGTCACACACTAAGAGTAAGTATAGAATACATGAAAATCAGTAGATTTTAAACAAGGAAAAAGATGTGAAATAGTATTTCTGATATACTTCATTACAACTAGTAAAATTATTTGACATTCATTTTATATGGATACTTGCAGTAAATAAATAGACAAAGAAAGCCAAACTAACCCAGTCCAAATTCTATTTCCGTGCAACTGACCATTAAAATATGAGTAAGCCTCTACATTAACTTCACGCAACCCTTGCACATCATCCAGGTTTAAACTTGCATACCTACATGAAATTAGATACATCCAAATTAAGGAATTATAAACATCAAGGAACTATTAATTAGACTAATTTAGCCATATAAAATAGACACTTTACAAAGCACAAAATAGACTAAGAAGTTTTATGTTCATATTATTGATTGACAATTAATTGAAAGAATAACATAGATGGCAAACAAAATAAAAGGACATAAATATCTTACTTTGGCAATATAACCTCTACCAAGTGGCCCTTTCTTTGAAGTGCACGAGATATGCCAGTCACATATGAAGCTACCGATCCGCTAGGGACCATTGGTGCCATTTCTGTGCAAATGTGAACAATATGAAAACCATTCCTGAATGCAGTTGATACAATAGAGGACAATCAGATTTCAAAAGCTTCATCTGAGAAAGGAAAAGTGAAAAAAGAAAATAGTAACTAATTCTACTAGTTATTAGCCAAAAAAATAACAACATGAAAAAGATCCAGAATCTATAGCATATAATTTCAGCAGAAACCTAGGCTATTAAACATTACATGTTTTAGTGCTTATACATTTAGTAACTGTAAACACTCAGATATTTATGCCTCTCTTCATGGTCAGTTCTTTCAGTAATTTGAGTATGCTACACACCGTTTATAACTACCAAAGTAAAATAAAATTGCTGAGAATTTGAAGTGTTTCCAGAAGTTTCAGTTGGTACTTAACGCAACAAAAATAGGATTACCCATTAACTGCTGTAAGTATGAAGGAGGAAAATAACCAAAGGAAGGCAGGATTTACTTTTTGTGTCCATGTGAAAAGTGACGAAGTTCTCCTAGAAGTTCGGGATCTTTTTTGCGTGAGACGATATTAAAAACATCCACCAGACTAACTTTGTGGTTAATCACCAAACTTCTTAACTCATATGCTTCTCCAAGGCTAATCATGCCGCTAAGGACCATGGCATCTATCCGAAGCAGCAACTCTGAACAAGTTGATATATTATCTGGGTTACAAAATACAAACAGAAACATAAAGTTCAGTGAATAGTCAACAAATTGTATCAATAATAGTTTTTGTTATCATAGATTTGAAAAACAGTACACAATTCAACAATGCTAACACAATATCTGCAAGCCATTATGTTAGGATTCAACTCCAAGCCGAGGACTTGAGTTATTATAATGTGGGGATTCTAGTGTGGGATTACAAGGCCTTCGACTCTCCAACTATGATGGCTAGATTTTGTGGTGTGGTTCTCCAAAGGCTCTTACCATTTGGTATCATAGCCTTCCATTGCATCCCTTATCTGCAAAGATGCGGCGCATGTGGTCACCGGCATTGCACAATAACTAGTGAAAGGGAATTGGAATTTTGCATGGACACCAGGACTGCAGAGCATGGTACGATGTAAGGATTCAATTGCAAGGTATGAGACTAGAGTCCCACACTGAAAAGAATGGGAATTTCTAATGGGTTTTACAAGATCTTGACTTTCCAACTACATTGGACAAAATTAGTCTTTGTGGTGTGATCATCCCAAGGTTCTCAACACATTATATATAATAGACTTAAGGATATAGGAGGCAAAAACTAGTCCTTTAAACAAAGGGAACAAACCAAATGCAATCGAACATTTGTATGTGGAATCATGTTTCAGTAGTACGACAGAAGATAACCTAGAGGCTGCTAACAACAAATGACACGTATTTATTTGACCAAAAATATGACTTATAAGAGCTACAAAAGCACATGCTATTAAACATTTAAGCCATCACCTTTTACCTTTACCAGCACCAGCCTGCTTTTCTGCCTCCAATTTCTTTATCTTATGGAGTAGCGAGTGCTTCTCTCTGTTTATTTTCTCAAGTTCTTCAATGGCCCCAAGGCGTTGTTGATTCAAGTACAGTATGTCTACATAACGAGAAAAATAAACCAGAAGTTATTCACCTCTCTTGTACAAAGCACAAGTATGAATAAGGTAAAAGAACTAACTATGTTGAGCTTCTTTGAACAATTGCCAAATATTATCTTGTTTCACATTCTGGCCATCATCGGATATTGTCTAACATACAAAGGGGGGAAAACATTAAGAACTAAGAAGGCGATGAAATCCCTGCGAAAAACAGAGAACGAAGAGTAAAAGGGACATGTGAAAAACTCAACAATTGTGAAACAAAAGCAACATACCTGGGATATGTCCACATTTTTATTGCCCTCTGACCTAAGATACAAATTCCTAAGTTAGTTTCCCACTAAACTCGTATATGAATCGGCTAACATACACAGGAAAATATTTATTTAAATTTAAACCAAAAAAAAAATAAGGAATAAAAAATGTTACTTGTATTCATGTAAGCCACTGACATCCCCATTATTCCTGAAAACACATAACATAAGCCATGCAAAGAGGTTAAGCAGGAATAATCCCTGAGATGAATTATATAAAATGATGAACTATCAGAGCAAAAGGGAAAACTTTTTGGTCTCTGAGGCATCAAAGTTGGATTTTGAGGACACCCCACTAAGAATATAATAGTAAAGCATAAAAAATGTGAAAGTCTGACCTCAGACAAGAAAGAGGAGGAAGTGCAATGGGTTTCGGCACGGAGGGGAGTGGAAGACGAGGAATCGCTAGATGGAAGAAAAACAATGTCCCCATATTCTGATTCGAGTTTGAGGTTCAGAGGTGGAGGCAATAGTGATATGGCGATAGTCACACCCGTGTCCATGATGATGTAATTGTGTCTCATCCAAATCATTGCATTTCGAAACTACAACCATAAACACTAAGACAATTAGCCAACTAGGAAACACGTGTCCACTCATGTGCTGCCTGTGAATTTGATCACCCCTTAATGCGTTGCTTAACATCAAAGACAAAAATATTTAAGTATACACCTCTGATCAATCAATTCATCAAGTCCGAACTGAACAGGCATCACTTACCCTTCTCTCAATTTTGCTAAATTTTTGGACGGTGTTATTTATTTGTGATTTAGTATTAATTATTTATTTAAAATGATTTTTAATTATTAAATATGTATGAATGATTCACCATAAAACTTAAAGTATGATGATATTGTAACTAAACTTTTGTTTGGATGTCACATTAGAGATTTGGTCCCTCGTGTTATGCCCATTAAAAATATCTATTTTAATATAATAAAATGGCTATAAGAATGATTTCCTGCTGTATTGTTTCAAAGAAGCTTTGCTATTCTATTTCTTAAGGGGATTAAACAAATTGGAATCATCCTTTCCTTTCTTGTTTTTTTCTTTAATTCACGATAGACAGATAGAGCATATTATATAACAGATTGTGTATGTATATACTTACAAAAACATTGTATGTGTATAATTATTATTTAAATTAAAATATGCTTGATACATTTTTTTTATTTAATGTTACCATTAAATTTGAATTCCATATTCTATGTATGAACACTAATTTAATTGGTTTCAAACTCAACCAATATGCGCAAAATAGTTTAGGGCTTTTTCTGTTGTGGAATAATTGTATAGTGGCACTATTGCTGATTAGAAAAACGTGTATTGTGGCAGTATCGTTTATACCAAATTAAATTAGAAAATTGTGAAATTTTAAATCAAGGATAAATTCAATACGTGCTGTTCACATATTTTTAATCATTTTTTTGTCATCATTTCAGAATACTCCTTTATGGTTTTTAATCCCCTTTGTCTTCTCTACAACATATTAAGATTTCGAACAACATAATTATTGGATTTTTGTGATTGGTCAAGAGTGTTTCATGAGTCAAAAACAAATTTAATATCCCCGTAAAGTTTCCGAACTAATCTCTTCATGCCTCGTATGATTCTTTTTTTGAAGACAAGTTTTATTTTGACTTGGGGCCTTCCTTTCTATGTATGTTACATCCGACATGCTAAGAATCATGCAATTCATTGAGGAAGCTTAACATCAAGACAAGTTGCTCTATGTACTATAGTTTTAGCATATTTCCGGAATTGAACTTGAACTCTCCTCTTTTTTCTTGTCAACAATTGAATGGATTGACTACGGGATTCCTGTAGAAACTATTAACTGTAATTTGTATGATTTAATATTATCAGAAAAGAAAATATACGATTAGCATAATCCTTTGGACAACATCAATTCCACATTTTTGTTATTTAATCAACATGGATGCATTGGAAAATGCAAATCTAGTGTGGAACAACAACATGGAGTGGAAAGCACATTTAGATGTGTGATTTGATTGTAGAACGCTAGTGGCCAAGCTTACGCTTCTTGGCCAATAGTCGCCTCCGCTCTCTTTCCTCTTCCTCTTCTATCAACCTAAGTTGCTCCTCATCCTCCTTTTTGGCGATTATGGCACTGCAACAGCATATACACAAACTCATAACCCTAAAAAAATAACCTTTTCAAATAATCACATCACGGGCATTTATAAGGCAACAAAATAAAACTAAAAAAAGACGGTTCTGCGCTGCAGCAGATTATAAGAATCCTAACAAGTGACTCAGAACATTAGTTAAGAAACAAAGAAAAAAAAATTAAAAATTATATTTTATTATCCTGAAAACACAACAACCATTCAGTGTTTGTGTGCAAGGGAAATATTTCATAGTATGAAGTATTTCTTAATATTTAAGGGTATTCGTTCACAAATCCTAATTAATAATCCTATAATTGACCCAATTACTACTACTAAAACGAATGTATTGAATATTTTTGCATTCCCATTATATTAACTACATTATTTCTTTCAAGATTTTAATTTAGGTAAAAAAGGATTAAAGATGCTTATAATTAGCATACGCTTTTACTGAAAAATAAAGCAACGAGCAACAGAGAAAAAGTAAATGTTGTGCAATTCACCGATAAATATGTACGTGTTACACAATTATAGGCATAAATTAGTTTCAGAGAAGATTCATTTTTAGAAAGAAATTGAAGAGTGACTTTAATTCACATCGAAATACAGAAAATACAGAACCATGCATGCAGTACAAGTATGCAGGCAGGCAGCTAAGTCAGCACAACATTTTGTGGTTTGACGTTCATTGCCTAACACGACAGTTTTGGGAGAAGGAAAAGAGAAGATAAAAGATGAGGATAGAGGTAAAGTACTGACCTGAGAAAAAGAAGTTATCAAGAAGAAAAATAAGGAGGATTTTTCTGCTTTTGGATGGTGTTTGACGTTGAACAAAAAGTTGTCCAGCGTATTGAGTAGAAAATTTAAATATTATGTTCTGCTTCAGTTTTAACAACTCAAACACACCCCAAAGGTTTCTATCATCAAGTTAGGTTGTTTAACTAAATAAACAAGTGAAAGTATGATTTGAATATGGTAGCAAACATCCGACTTCAATTTTAAGCTTACAGAAACCAACCTCCTCTTTTCCTCCTTCATGATTTCATCAAAGCCAACCTCCATATTATCATCATCGTCTTCGTCATCCACAAATTTGTTGGGGTTGTAACTGCAAAAAATGCAACAAAATTATTATAGACTACTCTAAATCATAAGTACTGAGAAGGGGAACATTCTCAGTGATTAAAACGAGTCACTAGTTAAGAAATATCCAATAATCAGTACAAGGAAATCAACCACCAACAACCAACTAAATCACTAATTCGCGTTAGAGACATTGCAGAAACATTCCCGAGCAAGGTTTATTTAGTCAAACAGTATTCGGTATTGGCATTTAAACATTCCCAAGCAAGAGTCAATAACAAATCAAGATGAGGTGACTCTATAAAAAATTTCAGACAAACTTGACTCTGCAACTTCTAACAATATATTTTATAGCTATAGATCTACCACACTTTTCCAATCTGGGCCAGTCCCCTCAGTCAAACAATTGAAACATACATATCATGTAGCCTATGAATTCCTACATCAGCAACTTGCAAGCTTTAGCCATATGATAAAGGAAACTCATTGTTTCTCATGCTATAGAAATGAAGGCACAAGTTATCAACGTCTACATATAAATAGAAAACTTACTTGAACATCGATCGGATCATTCTACTAACATCCATTTCATCCTCAGTCTCGTCATCACATCGTTTCCTCACCTTATTCTTAGGATGGCGACTTTGCAAATTAGATATCTTTGGAATTTGTTTAAGTGGCTTATTTGTCTGTCAAGCAAGTGAACATAAATATGTTGATAAGGAACACTATGGAACAAATTCAAAAGAAACAAAAATCCTTAACACGATGAGTGTGAATATTTATATAACATTACACCTGAGCTTTGGTTGATGTCACTGGATGTTTTGATATCATTTTAGGTTTATTCTGTTCTCTTAGGATGTTTCTTTGTTCCACACTCTGCTTTGGCACAGACGAATACAACTTCGAAGAGAGTGGTTTCTGCACACCATTTACAGAGTGCATCTTTGAAGAGAGTGGCTTCTGTGCACCACTTACAGAATGCATGTTTGAGGAGAGTGGTTTATGCACACCATTTACAGGATTTTTTGTATCAGGTGCTAATGACTTATTCCCAAAGGTACTGCTGACAGGCATCTTTAAAGGCCGACCCGGTCCATTCCCACTGTTGCTACTGAATTGTTTTGTAGAATCCACAGACGCCTTACCGTACTTATTGATAGAACTTATCTTATAATTGGACCCTGATTTAGGAGCCAAATGCCCAGGCCCAGTAACATGTTTTCTATTCTCATCACTGCCACGGAGAATCTTGCCAGCATTGACACTCTTCCCAGCAACTTGACCTGACCGTTCCTCTTCAACAACAGCAAAAAACCCTGTAAGTTTCCCCAATTACAGTATAGTACTTTCTAATCCCCCATCACCATATAAAAATATAACCAAGTGATAAATTACCAGAATTATGAACAAGTGTTTTTTGAGATGGGGGTTCTTTCTTAGGAGGAAGCTCCACATCATCAGACAAAAGAAATGAGTAATCTCTAGTAACCTTGAGTTTCTCGGCTTTAACCTGCTTCTGCTAGAACACAACAATTCATCACAATCATTTCAGAAGATCGTAGCTTAAAAGCTACAATAGAACTTTATTAAATAGCCACAATACCTCACTGACTTTGGGTGGAATATTATGACGAACTGAGGAGTTCAATACACCATTAGATACTTTATTTGTGCTTTTGTTCTGCAGACAGAATTAATATCAGAAAGCTACAAAAAAAACATCAAAGAACACCTAGAAGCTACTTATTCCTAGTAATGGGAAAAACATGGAGATAAAGCCATTAAGCAAACAAAAACATATCACTACTACAATTTGAAAAATGCTAAAAAACATAAAGGACAAATTAGCAAAAAAAAAACTGAGTTTTGCATTCACAGAAGCAGAGCATGCCAATTCTCTGATCATTCTCACACTTCACTGGTAACTTTTAAGGGAGTTCCACAATTGGATGTCAATCCCAAAGCATATCAACAGAGTTACAGATTTATACATCGAATTAAATAGTACAAATTAAAATTTATATGTGTGTGTGTGTGTGTAAACCACATATTAACCATCAAAGCTGTTAGGAACCAAGAGGCTCATATATTAGACATATACCGGAGAATGTATTGGTCAGTTAAAAGGGCAAGTGACTATTACGGTTGTTACAGCAGTTATGAGTAAGGGGCCTTTAAATAGAATTGCATAGGAGAGTTAGGGTAATTTGAGGAATGTTTTATGAGAACTATGTTTCAGTTGTTTGAAGGAACCTCTTTCCTTGACAGAGCAATAAACTCTGATTTCTTCCTTCTCGTTCCCTCTCTTACTGTTTTCTTAGGACCATCAAGAACTCATGTAGGCCTTCCTCTAACTATGTGATGGCACGAAAGAGCGGGTAAGGAATCAAATGCTATATTTCCACTAAGCAGTTTATAGAGTTACTGTTTATTTCCTTTTACTTATTGGTTTAACTTTTGGTTAAATTGCTGAAAGGAAAACAAGTGCAGTTGCCATATGACCCCAAACAACCAATATGTCAACGCATGAAATCACATTAAAAACACTTGACATATAATAATCATAACAGCTCAAAATGAAGCTTGCTTGTGTAATACGGAATTTCATTAAAAAAATATTAAAAAGGAATACAAAAATCGAAGGCACCGAATACATACAATGTTGGACGAGTTAGAAAGCCTAGATGATAAAAGCTGGTTTTCTAGCAATGACTTGCTCTCTTGGATTACTCTCTGAGCAATAACTGGTTGAGAGGGGCCAAAGAAGGAACCATAACTGCAGCAACAACAAGATTGAAGACAATATATTAAAAGTGCTCCTGAATTTACAATTTTATCAATGCTAAGCAACCACAGCCATATTGATGAAGAGTGCAAAGCATGCATGGTTATTAGCCACACGCCACAAGTGTAAGAAGATGAACAAACACCCCAAAATTATAAGCTACAGGTTTGAAAATAAAACTAAAAAGAAAAAAGACAAAAGCAAATAGTCATAAAAAAAATTAAAAATAAGAGCTTCAGTTAAAAGAATAAACAAAAGATGGTAAAATAAAGTACAGTGTATCCATAAAAATATGGGGGGTGTAGCCTGAAAAATTGTCTGAAAAGTAGGTTTCGCACATGTAGGACATAAGATATCGGATTTATATTCTTGAAACAACCAACTCGTATAATTGCCACCAAGAAAAAAAAAGCAAATTCATCAACCAAATGCCAGCACGCCCCAATGCAATCGTACACTATAGTAAGTGATGGTTGCAAATTAACTTGGTAGCACAAAAAAATTGCACTCTTTCATAGCCTTCACATTTAAAGTGGTTTATGTATTTATGACTAAAATAGATCTCTAATCAAATATTAATATAGGATACTTTGTTAGAATTGTAACTCATCAAAGCCTTTACATTTAAAGTGGTTTATGCATTTATGACTATGTATATGCCCAAGAGATGTTAGCAGTACTCACTTATCATGAGGAAGTTCATTCTTTGTGGTAGAATCTGAAAGGGAATTACCATTCTCCTTTCTCATCTGCTTTCTGATCGATTCTTTCAACTTCTGCCTCAGTTCAAGGTAATGCAGTTCTTCCTTTGTCAGCTTAGGAGGTTCTTCCTCTACGTATTCCTCCTCGCTATTTTCCTCATATTCGTCCCCTCCCTCCAGTCCATTGTCCCCATAATCATCGTAACCCTGTGGTTCTCAAAGAGAATAATTAGAAGGCAAAAACGCTGCATAAAACAGATAGCACGCTGATTAAATTGAGGAATAAATAGCGGGAATCTCAAACCTGAAAGTCATTTACATCTCTATCGTAGTCCCGCATTGTAGTTAGATGAAGGTGAGAACCAACTGCTACAAAACAATTGGACATCAAATCATAAATTGAATGATCGAAAGAATTCTCTATCGGTACTAAAGCACAAAGCGATGTAAATCGAGGTTAGTTTCGAAGCTGAAATACTCAGCCACTGCAAGTGACAGTGTTAAAATAGGAATACAAGAAGCAAAATGAACGAACCCAGTACTCCAGCATCAAATTTACAGAATTAGGGTTACGGAAAAACAACTTCTGAGAAACTAAGAAACACAGAATATTCGCTTGATTGTTCCCCCAAATTGGCACACACGAGGAGGATCAACGGACGCATATGAAAAGTCACAGAGCCAGGAAGACATGAACGAAAAGGATTATTACGTTGATATGAATGAATTTAGAGGATAAGCAAAATAAGCATAAATTGGAATAGTGGAATGAAAATACTAAGGCTATGGATATAAGAGAGGGAATCGAAAGGTGAAGAGTTGAGAAAGGGAAAGGAACAGAGGAAGAATACCTTGTTGTGTGCAGTGCGTAGTGTTGTGAAAATTGTTGATTAGCGCGCAAAATGCATAAAAGATTCTGGAAGGGAGGGAAAGGCAGGGGAAGGTATTGTTTCATCCTCCTTCCAGAAATTTCCATTTCCTTCCCGCCCCCACCGTCAACCCTACCCACATCCGAGTATAAAAGCCTACAGTTGTATCAAAAAAATATAAATAAAATGAATTTTAATAGTATATTAAATATAATTAAATTAAAATTGAGAAACGTAATTATTTATATTTTTAATGGATACTTCCTTATAATATTATAAATAATAAAACTTATTGTTGTATGTTCCTTTTTCAAACAATCAAATTTATATAATCATTAATTTTACAAATGTACGTGATAATTTATTTATAATTTACAAATATTCATAAAAAGATATTATGAGTTATTTTAAGTGTGAAGACGTATTTATAAACTATTATTTGTAACTGTTATTTTTGCTCAAATAAATTTTAAATTAACTAGTTTTAAAATATAAAAATTAAGTCTATCGATGTGATGTTTTTAAGTTGTGATTGTTTCATTGATAACATTGGTACATAGTATGCAAATGTTCCAAGGCTCCAAAACATTTTAATTCTATGCAAAAACATTGTTAATTATTTTTATGTTGGTATAAGTGTTCATGAATCTAATTTTCTTACCTCGTAGTCACGGGTACCAAATAGGTTTCACATAAATAAACCATTAAGTAATATCCCACACTACCTTCAACTATCTCAAATTATTATCACACTCAACCCATGTATAGGCAATACATTGAACAGCTCAAGTGTATCAAAACTCTATGTTGAGCAATATACAATCCTCAATTCTTAAACAATGTAGTGAAGAGGTTAAAGTTGCAACTCGTTTTATAATTACCACTGTGCCCAAACAGCATTTAACTCAACTATGTAAAAATTATATTATTCTACAGCATATAACTACAGTCGTTTTATTATTGGACTTTTTAATCCTTTCATTTATATCTAAAAATTCGTATATGTTTTTTATTTGGACAAGTCATTTTATTTGGATCAGTGGATTTAATAAGTATTAATCAAATTCATTTTTCATTTATTTTCAAAAATTTACATTTGTTTTATTGTTCAATTTAAACCACTTGTTGTATTTTTTTTTACAATTTTCATTGGATGTATCTTTCCCATAATATCATGTGATGAAATATTAGTCTATAATGTTAAATTTTTATTTAAATTTGAACTATATAAAAAAATAACTCAACAAATATTAAAAATAGTGAAATAATTAAAATAAATATTTAATATCAATAATTTAAAAAATAAATAATAATAAGTAAAAATGAATAAAGAGTAATAAAAAATATATTAAATAAAAATTAAATATGTAAGAGCTCTTCAGTACAAACTAGCTTAAACAACTTGTAAGTCAAAAGTTTGTAAAAATAAACAATTTAGATATATTCTATTAAACATTTCTACAAAAGGTTAAATTAACTTATAAACTAATTAAATATATGCTCAAATTTTATTTTATAACTCTTTGAAAACGGAAAAATTAATTTCAAAATGAAAAAAAAAAAAAAAAAACTCATTCCAAGCAAGATATCTCGCATAAACTCTTAAGTTAAACGACTTGTAACTTGTAAGTAAAAACTTAATTAAAATAAGCAATTTTGATATATTTTACTAAACACTTTTACAAAAAGGTTAAATTAATTTATAAACTAATTAAATATATACTCAAATTTTATTTTATAACTCTTTGAGAAGGGAAAATTCATTTCAAAATGAAAAGAAGAAAAGCATTTTAAGCAAGATATCTCGCATAAACTATTAACTAGCTTAAACAACTTGTAACTTGTGAATTAAAAATTCATAAATTAAATTTATAAACTAATTAACTATATGCTCACTTCTTATTTAATAACTCTTTGAAAACGAAATTATTCATTTCAAAAAAGAAAAACTCATTCCATGCAAGATATTTCGAATAATTAATTTATCACCTAATTTCCTGGTTAGGGGTGGTCTGCCTCAGTTAAATAATTATCTTGTTCACAAGCCTAGAGGTACTACATCAGACAAGACATCATAAGTTCCGTATGTTTTGTTTGTTGAGAAGGTGTAACAGAATAAACATTTTGTTTCTAAGATACCAAAGTTGAGCCTAGGCAACTGACATCAGAATTGATCGAATTTGACGAAGGCATTATAATTCTATTGGCGACGAGAAGAGAGCAATGACAGACGTATGGTGGTGTGATGAAGAAGGAAACACTTTAGTAGTTCGCAGCACAAAAATGTTAAAAGCTTAAGGAGGTGGCAAAATGAAGAAAATTGCAAATAAAGACTTGATGTAAACTGCATTCTTTATAAAAACTTGAAATGTTCATCTGAACCAACCGAAACTACAATATTATTCTAAGGCGACATTTTTTCTACCATCCTAACACACAACACGTTTGCACAACATTGTCTCAAAAGATTGGACCAGCTGCGAGAATCTCTTCTGTCAGGTTGTTGTTGCCCTTGCCAATCTTCTGGTTGGTGAAGGTTTCAAAATTGTTCTTGAACAATCCAGCCAACTTCAGAAGTGTCTCCTTGTAGGCCTTCTTGTTTGACCACTGCAATAGATAAAAACAAAACACCTATGTTAGAAAAAGACCATGTCAAAGGATAGAATAAAAAGGTAGATAGCTCTAGGATCACTAACTGTGTTCACTGGGTCCAGAATTTCTGAAGGGACACCCTTCACTTCGGTGGGGATCTCAAGCCCAAAAATTTCAGTCTTCTTGTACTCTGCATTCAGTAGACTTCCGGAGTGAATAGCATCAATGATTTTCCTTGTGTAGGTTAGCTTAATACGACTCCCTTGACCATAGCTGCAGAGTTTGACATATGCGAGAACTTGGTGAGTTCTAGATTTTGTAGGGTACAAATTGCAATACTATTTAGGATTAGATAGAAATTCAATTTCGATGACATAATCACACACCTGCCACCAGACCAACCGGTGTTAACAAGCCACCCAGTAGCACCATGTTTCTGCATCTTTTCAGCAAGCATTGCTGCATACTTTGTGGGGTGTAGCATAATAAATGCTGCACCAAAACAAGCCGAAAAAGTTGCCTGTGGCTCCTTTATACCGTCCTCTGTGCCCGCCACCTGAAGTTGTTACAAGTAAAAGATGGTTAGAATTACATAACAAACAAAATAACATAAGATAGGAATAGATAGTTATTTGAAAGAAACATTACCAAAGCAGTATATCCGCTGATGAAATGGTACATGGTCTGGGCCAGGTTTAGCTTGCTCACAGGTGGTAGTACACCAAATGCATCACATGCCAAAAGTATGACATTCTTTGGGTGAGGACCAACACAAGGTAACTTTGCATTTGGAATGTATTCTATGGGATAAGCTGCACGAGTATTTTCTGCAATAAATAACGTAATGATATTAATTATCATCAGGGATGTCTTGTAATGGAGGATTATAAGATAAATCTACACGCAGCACCCAAAATTCCCCATCAAGTTTTGTCCACTTGCTTGATTAAAGACAATAATGTTCATGTTCAATTGTTTATCTGTCACATGCTTGTCACTTAATTATTCAATTCCTTCCTTATCTCTTCCGTGTTTCAGGAGGTTAATTTTAAGAAGTGACCTGGTATTATATATAATAGAAATAGATGTTGCTTCTCAATTACATCTTGCAAGTATGAGGTCAGCTGTTTCATGGGCAACACCAAGTCAAAGCTAAGTGCTATTGCTGTCAGCTATCCAGCAAATAATTTAATTGAAACTGTCCGTGTCCTTGCAGAAACAAAATTGGCGTCAAACTTTAAAAAGAGAACATCTTACCTGTAACCGACTTGTCAGAGTAATCAACTTCGCGTTCATGCTCATCAAACACCACGTTTTCCAGCACTGCCAATCAATTGAAAGAAAGATAAAAGAAAGTCAAAATGCATTACTTATTTTGAAGTGATTAAGCAAGTTAAAGTTACTGAGAGATTCATACCTGTGCCAAACCTGATTGCATTCCAAATATCAGGTTCTTTCTCCCGGGAGAGATCAATGCATTTGGCATAGCAACCACCTTCAATGTTGGAGACACCATTCTCACCCCAACAGTGTTCATCATCACCGATTAAATACCTATTATGGTCGGTAGAAAGAGTGGTCTTTCCAGTACCTAAAGCAAACAAAAAGAGAAGAAGGGGATCCATTAGGATTGCAGAAAAAGACGAGACACAAGAAGCTAAAACACACTTCCATGTATATAGCTGACAAGAGAAGCAGTGGAGTATTATTGAGCAAGGCTGAGTAAGGGAAGGCAGGGGTAAGGTGTGTGGAGCCACATTATACCGATGCAACCTTTGATGGGGCGATACTATACCTGAGAGTCCAAAGAAGAGAGCAACATCCCCATCTTTGCCCATATTGCATCCAGAGTGAAGGGAGAGTATTTGACGCTTAGGCATGAGATAATGCATTAGACTGAAAAGACCCTTCTTCATTTCCCCGGCGTATTGTGTGCCGAGGATGACCATTTCCTTCCTAGAAAGATTTAGATCTATGCTAGTGGAGGATGTCATGTAGTGAGTATAACGGTTACACGGGAACTGTCCAGCATTGTATATAGTGAAGTCCGGAGTACCAAAATTCTCCAGCTCTTCAGGAGTGGGACGGATACACCTGTCACCCACCCAGTTATCCAATTGTACACTATACTAAACTAACATGCACTACTTGGGGGGAACCTCTTCCTCCATTCAGCAGGGATGTATATATATATATTATGTACAGTATTATATCATATTCACGCATATGTATAAATTAAGGCTTTCAACGATAGGGCACTTATCTGGGGGCCATATACCTTTTGTCTCGATGGATGGAAGGAACAAGAGAGAAACAATTGCTACTAGTACTCTTGGCAATGGTAAATTATTCTTTAGTTTTCACTTACATGTTGTGCATGAACAATGAATGGTAAGCTCTGGCAGAGACAATCCTGACTTTGATTCTGTTCTCCGCGTCCCAGTTCAGGAATTGGTCATTGACGAAGACCTGTACATCACCAATGTTAATTGTTATTTAGAACACTGCCAGTAGGAATTGCCCTTCATCATAAGGTATATTTGTTGTTTAAGCAACAAATTGGTCATTGACTTGGACATGCAGATAATACATTGTTATTAATTAGAATCCCGTTAGTTGGAATCTCCATCCAGATAAGATCAGACGTGATATTTGTAAAAGTATTTTTCTTGTTCAAGCAAAGAATTAAAAATTCTCCTCCATCGTTGGGAAACATAGCCCACAAGGCTTATGCAAGGGTGATTCACTGTGACGAAATTAGCAATGATTTTTCGCTTTTTACATTTGTTAAGAATTCGGGGAACACAAAGGTAAGAAATAAAGTCTAGAACAAACAAACTTCAATGGAATGCATAATTTCGTAAATAATCATAGGTCTATTCATTGCTTATGACCCGAACTGGTGTGTAAAACATGAATTGGATGACAATCATGTTTTGTTTATTTTCGAACAAACTCAACCTCAATTAGTAGCGTGTGGGATTCAATTTTTAAGTTGAGCTAAGTAAATTACCATAAATATTTATTCTTTAAAAAAATTATCATAAAAAAAAACTTCTTATTGAAAGTTCAGATAATACCTGTACTGAAAATTTGGTAAAGTTTTTGTACACTGTTATCTAATCAATTTTCGTCCCAACCAAAACCACCCAACCCTATACCATAATCAACCAAATTGTATAAATTCGTGTGGGAGATATATATGACAGGTATGAATGAAAATAGCTGGATGCTTTTCTAACAGAAGTAATCAATTCTTCACTAACGTAAAGGGAAATGCGACTCGCATCACAGGCTTCGGTGTTCTGTTTTGTGAAAGAAAAAGCATATATGCTTATTCGTTCATGAAGGCTGGGGCTGGGTAATAATTTTCTGACTCAATGGAACAATTACGGATGCAAAATCACCACTAAACTAAGCAAGTAGGAAACACGATTGAATAACCCAATTCAAAGTAAATGATACAAACACGTGACCACAGTGTCGTGTCACCTAAGGAATCATGCAAACTTTTCGACCACTTGGACAAAACGACAACCTAAGCACTATCCCCACGTCACCTTAAAAGCTAAGATGAGATACACCATCCTTTCTCTAATCGTCATGGACCGTTCTTTTAAAATATTAATTAAAAATCACCACCGTATTTTTATTATAAAATTTAATCACTGAGCGAGTATATCATCCCATCACAATCTGTGATGTACATAGAGTAATTAAAGAAAGAAGAAATTACCTTGTCCAAGGAGTTCAAGTAATCAACGGCTCTCTCTCTGTTCACCATGAAACTGTGCTCGTCCATCTCGATGTTAGGGGAACCCCTGTGGAATACAAAATTTGGCAATATCGTGTGTCAAAAAGACAAAGAAAACATAACAAAAATATAACGTGACAGAGATTTATAAGCCGCAAATATTATTCTGCATAGTTGCTAGCTGTTTAAACTTAGCACTCACTTTCCCCACCAAAGCTCATTCTCAGTAAGATCGTCCTTGACGACGCGCTTGTCCCTAGGAGAGCGACCTGTCTTGGCCCCTGAAAGTGTTGCCAATGCCCCCGTGGCAGTGATGAATGATCCTTTCTCATACTTGATCGCTTGCTCGTAAAGTTCTGCACCAAATAACCAAACCGTGTTCAACAAGCTAAATAGTATATATAGCTTCTAAAAATTAAAAACTTTAGTCAGAGAAATTTCTATTAAACAAGATATTCATGGGATTTCGTCACGTCTATCCCATGAAGAGTGGGCTCAACATTCCTTTCATTAGGAAATTCTTCAAAATTTTGTCGGCCACAAAAACATTGGACTTTTGAATTGATTAAATTAAATTAAACAAAAGTTGCCTGCAGTATTGATAATAATTAGTATTTGAATCAGCTTGACCACAATTTTTTATCTGGTACATATATGCCCTCACAATTTTACTAATCAACTTTGATATATATTTCATTAAAAACTTGATTATCTATATAACGAAAAAGCTTGACACTTGACTAGTTCAAATACATGTTTGAACTAATTTTTTCGTACACCGCAGGTACAAAATTGATGATAAATCATGTACCATCAGGCTACGAGTGACATCAATTAAATTTGAAATTTCAAAAGAGGAACACGTCTAAGTCCTATGTACATAAAATACTAAGGGGACTATGTGGCCTTAATGATAATGTCAAAACAGAAAATTGAGATGATTAAAAAGCATCATTATGAAGGTTCAGAGCAGGAAGTACCAGCAGGGGAGAGATTGTAGAGGACATGAGTAAATTTCAAAGCACTGTCGCTGACAGCAATGGTGGGGGTGACATGATGGTGCACGTGAGTAACCTGTGTATCTGATTTCCTAGCTGGGTCTCCCTTCACCAGTTTCGGTCCTGTTTCTCTCGTCAGTGACGCCAGGGATGCACTGTTTCAAAAACACAACCAAAACATCATTCACAATTTTAATTTTAACTTCGCAAAAAATTCATATACAAACAATAAAAATGAAGTGCTTGCATCACACCACTTAGATCGGGTCCCACTCCATCAAAGTCAACCAAATACATCATCAAACTCTGGCCACCGTCTGATTCACCTTACTTTCTTAGTCATGGCGTTATATTACACGTGGATCTACTAAATACATTGGGTCCCACAACACTTTCTCCTAACATCTATTCTTAAACTCTAAATTAAAACGGATTTTCCGCTCGGTCATGTTCTCTATTTCTTTTTTCACGATATTTTAAGTATAAATAATAAAGAAGAATGATTCCTAACCAAGAAAAACATAATATAAAATATAATATAGAGAAACAGATGAAAATATATATTATAAATCCTAATAAAAATAATACATCATAAAACAATTTATTAAAGTGCTACTCTGATTTTTAATTCCAAAAACCTTACCACACTTTTTTATTTAATAGTTACGTGATAGGAAATACACGTAACAGTCATTCTGTTCAAATGAATATGAAAAATAGAAAAACAGGCAGTTATTATGAAACTGTCCTTTTCTTTTGTCTGGTCCTTCCTATTTTCCGGAGGCCATAAACGTTGTAAATATGGGAAAGAAAAAATATTATATAAACCTGATTGACTGGAGTTGCTGCCTATGACGATCTTCCTCCGAAATGGTGGCGAACGGAGTCTGAGAACCCGTAACGGGTGTGGTGGGAGCAGACCTCTTCTTCTGCAGTGAGTGAAGCTCGTGAATAGTCTGCGCCTTCACGGTGGGACCGCTGTCGTCGTGACAAATCTCGTTATGCTTCTTCTGCGTCTGAATCTTGGCCAGTCCGTTCGTAGTGGTTCCGTTACCGTTGGCAACGATGCCATTCCCGTTGGATGCCATCCTAACCTTCTCTCTCTGCAAAATTAATGAAAGTAAGAAGATAAAAATAATGCAGAGTGAAGTTTGAGACAGACATGCACGTAGGGTTGAAGATGAAAGTAAAGGAACATGAAAAAGATGGTGCTAAGGAGGGAAGAACTAGAGAAAAAAAAATTGTACCAGAGGTGAGGAAAACTAGAAGAGAAGAAGGACGATAATTTGTATCGAGAAAGAAGGAAAAAGTGCAAGCTTATGTAAATGCACTTGGTAATGGGATGGAAATTAAAAAGAATGAGTTGCCCTTTTTATAGGGTTAAGTGGCACCCTATCTTGACTAGAGTTGAGAGTAACCGTGGTTCAGGATAACCATGGTTAGATCCTATCCCAAAGCCACGCCACGGGCAGAGCGGTCAAGTGCGGGGTGAGGTATTAGCTATCCTCTGCTCCTCCTGTCCACCCTAGCAAACACTCAGCATCTTCTCTGATAAGCAACATTATTTATGAGAAAATGCACTCTATATTAATTTGCAGAATATTTTCAATTAAAGATCATTAAAATAATTATCCTAAAATAAAGGTTAAAAAAAGGAATTAGCAAAAGTCGCTGATACGTAATTGACAGTTTCTTAATTTAGAAATTTCAGCCTTATTAAAATATAAATATTTGATAAACTGGTTTATAAATTAATTAATAAATGTAAATGGCATAAAAAAATAATATAATTACAAAAAAATTATTATATAAATGAAATTTATATTTTTAAAATAAGTACGTTATTATATAATTAGAATTTTATATTTTTTAAATAGTTAAGTTATTATTACATTTTTCGATTTTTCTATTTATTATTAAAAGTTTTATACGTTTTCTTATATGAATAAATTATTTTATTCAAATGAGCTTACGTTATGAGTATTAATTAACTTTAATTTTTATTTATTTTTTAGAAACTTAAATATATATTTCATAATTTTATATTTCTATTTTTTTCTTTATAATTTTTATATATCTTCATTTAATTTCATGTAATAAAAATGTTATATTTTTTAATTAAAATTGAAAAAAAAA
>Ga0099825_1000093_pt1 | contig 61099 bp, 39 predicted proteins | sample SiratroredBW_FD_76838 | JGI IMG/M metagenome (GOLD analysis project Ga0099825, IMG submission 76838) | Root nodule microbial communities of legume samples collected from California, USA - Siratro red BW | ecosystem: Host-associated > Plants > Roots > Nodule | place: USA: California | collected...
AACATATTTTTTATTTAAAAATATATATTATATAAAAAAAAAAAAATATAACTCACTATAAAAAAAAACTCAATATATATATATATATATATATATATATATATATATATATATATATATATATATGTCCATTATCAATTTCATAAACATAGATCATACAAATTTGTAAGAAATAACTATTTTTATATAATTTTTTATAAATTTATAAAGCTACACCAAATATTAGTCGAAAATTTAGTAAAATATGAAAAATTCTATTTGTAAAAGTTTGTTAAGAAAAAAATTGAAAAGATAAGTTTGAGTTAGCAAAATAACTTCCCTGTCATCTAAACAAATAATCTCTTAAATTTAAATATGTTATACAAAGAAATTTAATGTTCACCATAGAATAGTTATTTAACCTTTTAAACTCGTAAATCGATCACTTAATGATAAAATACTTGAACTTAAAATTGATATAGATTATAAATGTTCTTCATTTTGCACCTTGACATACCTTGTATTTGAAAGGCTCAATCATATTTGGAATTGTAATATTATGTTTTTTTAGAAAATCATGAGACATCATTTGGCAAAGAATGTCAACCGTTATCTTTCATAGATGGTAACCTTTGTTTGCACAATGCTAATCTCATAACATTTATTCATCTTGATCCCTTCCTTCCGTAATTCTTGAGATAAATCATGAGTAATACCATATTTTTCAGTAAAAGTAATATTAAAACAAATTTTAAAAAAATGTATCGAATTCAACAAATAATAATTCATTTTTTTGCTCTGAATTATGAATCTTCCTCAACTACGTCAACTAATCCATGAGAATAGTGAAGAAACAACATTAAGTAAAGTACCATAATTTAAGCTTCATCTATGCATTATTTTAATTATAGTTTCATGATTCAAGTTATATCCTCTAGATATTTCTTATTTTTTAATGTTTCTTTCCAGTCATATTCTAAGTAACTTTATTAGTTGTAGTAACTTAAGATATATTTTTTTTATTGCAAGAGTCATTAACTTAAGATTTTTCATGAACATTCCTCATAACTTTATCTTATAAGGAAAGTATAGAAGGAGAGAAAAGTAGAGTATTTCTCTAATATCACGTGATTAGTGTAATTTATCATCTTACTTTTATTATGAGAAAAAAAAGTTAACTTTAATTAGAATATAACTTTGGTCTCATGAGATGTCACGTGAGTAGGACTTATTCATCTTATTTACCTAAGAGGATTGAATAAATGTGGGACATGCATACTAATACCAAGACAGTAAGGGTCACTTTCTCAAGAAATAGCATTCAGAGCTCAACCCTTATTAACCTTAATTTCTTTTTTTTTTTTTTTTCATTTTAGGGTAATGTTTTTTTAAAAAAATAGGCAATTTATTTATTTTTATTTTCACTATGCATAAATCGTATCAAGTTAGCAATATTTTATAAAGAAAAAAATTATATCATCATAATATAATTTCATTTAACTCAAAGTTAATATAAAACATAAAATCGTGTCACATAAATGAAGTTTTAATTTATTTTAATTTGAAAATTTTATTTTTTTTTATCCTAAGTTAATTGAAATTAAAAATAATAAAATTTAAAATTAAACTAATTAAAGACTAAATTAAAAATAATTAATTTCTAAAATAGAATAACTAAATGTTAAATTTAGTATAACGAAATCCTAAATTGAAATAATTAAATATTAAATTAAAAAATAATTAATTAATCAAATACTAAACTTAAAATAATTAAAATTTAAATTAAAATAATTAAAGACTAAATACAAAATAATTAATTTTTTAAATAAAATAATTAAATGCTAAATTTAAAACAATAAAATTAAAATAATTATTTTTAAATTGAAAGAATTAAAACCTAAATTTCAAATTGTTTTCCGCACACATGTGGTGTTCTTCTCCCCTTGCCCAACACATTCGTTACGATGCTTATTTAATGAAAATAATTGATTATTTTATATTTAGTCTTTACTTATTTTAATTTAGGTTTAATTGTTTTAAGTTTAGTAATTAATTAATTAATTTCAGAAATTAATCATTTTTTAATTTAGTCTTTAATTATTTCAGTTTAGTACTTCATTATATTAAATTTAGCATTTAATTATTTTATTTTAAGAAATAATTATATTTAATTTAATCTTGAATTATTTTAATTTAAGATTTAATTATTTGTAATTTCAATTATCTCAACATCATTTCAGTTCATCAAATTAAAAGAAATATAACTGAAATTATATCATGACACCATTTTAATTAATCTAAATTAATATCTCTATTTAAATTAAGTAATATTGTGTGGAACTCACACCATTTCACTATTTATGACATGTCACCATTTCACTATTCATCATGATAGTACATTCTTTTTTAATGAAATGGTGTCAACCACCATTTATCTATATAGTAGAAATAAAATTATTTTTTGTCCATTTTAAAAATTTTAAGAAAATTTTTACCATAATGGGAAAAAAAGCCTAATTTCTTTATACTAATTATTACATAAGAAACGCATAAATAAAAATGACAATTGTTGGATTACAACCGTAACCAGTTTGCAGAACGAAATCGTGGTTCTATCACATTTCCTCATTTTTGTTTATTATGATGAATTTGTTTAGCACATCATAGTTAAAGATATTTTCTTAAAATATAGAAACTAGTCACGTATAAGATTTCTGGACCACTTGTTTTAGCGTTGTATGGACAAACTGAGGAAGTTTCTCTTTGAAAAATCTTACTAATCAATTGCTAATACCACTTGTGATCTATCTGTGTTTGGGACCGTGTCCAAAAATTATTAGAAAAGTGAGGATTATATTTATATGAAATTACTTTAATTTTTTGATTTGAAAAATATTAATATTCGATTATATATAAAGCTACCTAATAATTACTCGCATAAAAACAACAAAAGGGTGTTGTACCTTGAAAAGGATAACTTTTATTTATTTAGAAACGTCTGCAACATAATTTTGAAGTCAAAAATAATTTTTTGGTTTTATTTTTAATTACGGATTAACATCATTTGAAAATAATAAATAAAGTAAAAGCAAAATAGGTAAATATATTTACGAGGAAACTTCTTTTGACAAAGTGAAAGAAAGAAGGCCCCACAGACACCTTCATTTTGAATATAAGTACAGATTAAAAAAGAAAAAAGTTGATGTAAATTGAAGTGAAGGGAGTCATTCATAACAACTGAGCCATCAGAACGGTTGGTTGACGCAACCAAGTAGAGGAAGCTTACAAAATTCTCTCACAGATAAATGATTTTGGGTTTGACAAAATTTCCACCATTTTGGCTTCCCACACACAAGAACTATCACTTTCACTCTCTCTATCACTGAAAGCACACAGGGATGGAGCAAGGGGTGGATTCAGATGAGGTGGTGAGGTCCTTGAGCAGCTTGAGGATGAGCACAGGATCTCTGAGCCGAAGAAGTTGGGTTTCAGCCGGTGTTTCTGAGGTGTGGGGTGCTGGACATGGCGGCGATGTCTTTGACAGGAGCACAAGAGTGGATTATAATGATCATGATGATGAAGAGGAGCTCAAGTGGGCAGCCATAGAGAGGCTTCCAACGTTTGAAAGGCTAAGGAAAAGCCTAGTCAAAAGGGTCTTAGAAGAGAGTGGAAGGTTCCATTATGAAGAGGTTGATATATCCAACCTGGGTTTTCAGGACAAGAAGAAACTCCTTCATGCCATTCTAGGCACCTTTGAACAAGACAACGAGAGGTTTCTCCGTAGCATGAGGGAGAGGATTGATAGGTAAGCTTCTTATTTTCTTCACAAATCACATAAACTAGGTTTTTGTTTATTCACTTTTTTTCTGGTTTTGGTTTGGATACCGCAGTTGTTGTCTGTCATGTTTGGATTACAATTTGTTGTTTTGTCTGTGAAGTTTTTCATGTTAAAATTGTTGTGCTGATTAGGGTGGCCATAGAGATTCCGAAAGTTGAAGTCCGGTTTGAACATTTGTTTGTGGAAGGAGATGCATTTAATGGAACCAGAGCACTGCCAACCCTAGTGAACTCCACCATGAATGCGATACAGGTATTGCTTTATTCCTCTGAGTGTGTGGTTGAATATGTTAACTCCCTTCTTGTCTGGTTTCTCACTTTCTGGTTTTCACACGAATTAAAAACCATCCACATGTGGTACATTAAAGAAAATTAATACATGTTTATCAGTAATAACGAGTAGGGTTTTTCTGCCTTTTTCCTCCAGTTTTGCTCCTACACTCTTCATTTTCTAAAAATATATTGGTTAACCAGTTAATATAAACTTACTTTAAATGTGTGAAAAATTGAAAAATATACTAATAAAACGTACAAAGAAACATTTGAATAATATAATTTTTAAAAAAAATATATAAATAATTGATAATATTTATTTACTTTTAAAGACGTTGGGTAATACTATCATAAAATGGTGAAAAATGTTGGATATACTTTGTTTTTAACACACTTTTTTTTAGAATGATTTAATAAAACCATTTTAACATATTAAAAATGTCCTTAAAACTATTGAAGGGAATAAAATGCTAATTAGACTGGAGTTTTAAAACCAATATCATAAGTCTGTTCAAGAATTCATAAAAATGACATTTATTCTTAATACAGTAAAAAAATATTATTCTGAGAGCATTCATTACCAACTACCAATGTAGGCTACTGTTATTAATAAATTTGGATTCAACAGATAGGATCATAAGTATACGTTCTTCAATTGGAATTTGTTTTAAGAACAAAATTTTGTTAGGTACTTCTAATTTATTTGTTGATAACAAAGAGCAGAAGCAAAAACAAGACATGTTCTTAATAATATCTAGAGCAATCATTCTTCCGTGAAAGACCATGTCGGCAAACATTATAGATTGAATTATTGGTTCTAACAACAAGTTGATAGAGTTTTGTTTTGTTGCCACGTTTCTCTTAGCTGAATGATTTGTAACAGTTTCCCTTACTAGAGTCATGTAATTAGAAGATATTCCAATTTTGCATAGCACAAACAAAAAAGAATATTATATTTTTCATCAAGGGGCATGAGGATGAGTTGCTGCTGTTCACCTCTGAATCTGTTCAGACCCATTTTTCAATCTGACACATATAAATTTAGTATTTATTAACTGAAGTTAACGTTTCATTCAATAATTGGTATGATAAATTGCCTCTGAAAAAATTAGAATAATATTTAGGCGTTTTTAATATTGTTTTAAATCAAAACTAGAATTTCATCAGAATAAAAGCTAGTATTAAAGATCAGTAGAGATGGTCAAGCTATTACACTTAAATTTTGTCTTCATATCAAAAGAGAGTCTCTCTTATGTATTCACATGCATTTGTCTGGGTAATGAGAAAGTAATAAATGGGCGAAATAAAGATAAATAGGAATTATTGATGGAGGTAAGTTTTAAAAAAAATTTAAAAGTGGTGTGATTTATTAGTACTATTTTGTTCTATTTTTTAATTTTTTTTATTATCTCTATTTTTTTATTTTTAAATAGTTTTAATTTCACTTATTTTCATCAATTTTTTTTATTTCTATTTTTATTCATTGATTAATTTCTCTTGTCTCTGTCAAACAAAATGTTAGTGTCATAACATTAGATATAATCAATTGAACATTTTATATTACTTTAGAAAAATATATGTAATTGATTTTGTTTAATGTCGCATTACAAATATTTTTTCAATAAAGACTTTTTTTTTAACAACTCATAAAGATCTTTACACAAGTTTCATCTACTAAGAAATAGTGGGTTTTAATTTACGAAAATTCCAATAAATTTTCTAATTAACACTGAAGTAAACCATTAAATTTTCTATCATCTAAAATGATATAAATAATATGGTGCTTAAAACTTACTAGATATTCTAAGTGGTGTATTTGTTTGGACGTTTTAAACAGTATATGTTGGCAACGTTTCTTTAAATTAATGATATTTTTAAGACGACTCAAAGTATTTTCTAAAAAATACGATCTTTAACTCTTAAACAAATAAAAGTGATTATATTTTTACAAATTTAAAGAATTTGTTCCTTTTTCTTCATCCACTATTTTTTTTAACTTGAAAATTATACAAATAAATATTTTTTATATAAATAAAATTTGTAATAAACAAATTCTTCCAATTACACAACTTTAAACATAAATCGTGTTGTCTAAATACTATATTTGAATGACTAAGAATGTTTATACCAAAAAAATCATTTTAAATGATAGTAAAGAGTGTTAGGTGTAAGGTGTTATTACCAATAATCTAATATTTTTTAAATAATACATATTTATATATAAATAATAATTTTATATAACATAACACATAATCAACAAGTTGGATTCATAGTTTTATCAATCCAAACTAACTAGATTATTTTAGATAAAAAGTGTCTAGGTAATTTATACCCTTGAACATCTTTATTAAATCATCACATGTATCTCTATGGGTTAAATAATAAAAGTGAAACGACTTTTAATAATGCATATGATATCTTGTTTTAATTTCTAACTAAAACTATTACTTTTTCACTTTTCTTTCTTCTCTTTTATAGACATTTTTTCTTGAAAAAGAAAAGAGGAAGCTAAGAAAATGTGGTTGAGGTATAACCTTCTCTGTTGTTGGGTGTCTATAGTTTTAAATAGTTGAAGATAACATGTTCCTAACTTTGAGAAACTCTTCCTCCAATGGGACCCAAACCAATGTAACAGCTACCTGCATCTACACTTTAATTAATTCTCACTAGACAAATATGTTCACAAAATATGGGCATCAGAAAAAAAAAAAAAGTTGCATAGAAAAACTTTAATTTTGTCCAAAACATTTTTTTTATAAAATAACTAAAAGAGAGCATTTAAAGGATGTTTGAAAAATTGTTCAAAACTATATATATAATCTCCTTTTTCCTGCACATTACAAAACCATTATATCTATTAAAATACAAATTACATTATACTAAATATAAATATCTGAGTTAAGATTTGGTGCTGCTTATTCACTTCACTTATACCTTCATATATTGGCATGTCTTTAACTATAGTACTGTGATGATCATGCCTTCGTCATATCTGCATTGTTGTGTAGTCACTTCATACTCACCACCATATTTATTAAGCTTCCTTAGCTTTCAATGCCTGCGAACCTGCTAGTGATCCTCCACATGTGTAGATCTAATTCAAATACAATTTTTATTAGTTAAAAGTGATAGTTTTACTGATTCATCTATCTTGTATTAATCCTTACCAGTTTATCTATTTTCTGATTCTATATATTAACCTCTAGATCAGGAAAACCTTATGTTATTTCAAATGTTTTAAGCATATTATAAAATTGATACACCAGTCTGAATAAGCAAAATATAATTTAGGATACTTGTTTATTATTCATCCCCATTTTTATGTGTGTGATCGTAAAAATGTTCACACCAGCAGCTACAAATTTGTTTGTTATATACAGAAGTAAATAATTTTAACTGCTAATAGCAAAGTAAGAAAATAAATTTAAGAATATTTTTTCCTGCCACACATTTTTCCAATATCATTTTCATCCAATTATATTTACTATGTATAACAGTTTATATTATTTTTTATATTAACTTTCTTAAAAGCCAAGTCTAGAAAAAGTTCGGATAAATTGACAATAAAAAATTTATAAGCATAGTTTAATAAACTCTAGATTTAAATTAATTTATATTCACTATGTGAATATTTTTATATTTGAGCAGTTCTTTACAAAAAATAGATTTAGTTATATAAGACACAAAATTACGTATTTTAAGAAAAAAAGAAGAAAATGTTTTTATTGCCAATGATGTTACTTCTATATTATCACAAACAAATTATTATTTTTTTGAAATGAAATTATTTTAGAAAGATATATCACTTCATATCTATTGATTTTTTTTTTGCCATTACATCAATTAATTTGATATAGAAGTCAAAATTTAAATTTAAATTGTGTAATTTTTAACTATTTGGAAGGAAAAAGTATTCCTTGATTTGTGGTCTAATGATGTTTTAGAACCTGATTCTTTGAACTCTTTTAGAACAGTAGTCTAATGATGTTTTCTTCTTCTTGGTTTGTGGCAAACAGCGAACTCTTGGATCACTTAATCTTCTTCCATCAAAGAAAAGCGTTATCAAGATACTCCAAGGTGTTAGTGGAATTGTCAAGCCTGCAAGGTGCTTCATACAGTCTTTCTAGTTAAATTGGTGTTGCACAGTACATTTTCTAACTTAAAAAGGAGTATGAATTGGAAATGAGGTCTTAAAGATTGTTTTGTACTTGGAGGATCTGAGTCTCAATTGAACCTTACCTTATGCCACATAAGAAAAACAAAAGAAAAAAGGGCGTTTGATAGAAATGCTATCACAGTTCAACAACAAAGTTTCTGTTGTTTACCCTGTTGAACTTAGCACAATACTATTTTCTACTTGGGAAATCTGTTCTTTCAAATCAAAGAAATGCTTTCTAAAAAAATGCCTAAGCTATGTTGCTAACTTTTTATTTGTATTTTTATTCCTTATATCTATCTAAACTTTCTCAAACACTCTTCAGATTGACCTTGCTTTTGGGGCCCCCGAGATCAGGAAAAACTACACTGTTGCAAGCACTTGCTGGGAAACTGGACAGGGATTTAAGGGTTCGCCATCCTCTTGCTCCACCATTGAAAAAGAATGCAATGATATCTTCTTTATATAATATATATATATATATATTAAATGTCTTTAAGGATTTTCAATGTTAAATTTGTGTGCTCATTCTTCTATATTTATCTCAGCTGTCCATTATTTCTAACATGATATGATTGGTTTCCCAGAATTGTGATTATAGATTAAGGATCATAGATAAAGAAAGTAAAATAAACAATAAAAAATCCAAGTTTAGACAATGCATCATCAAATTTATTCATCAACAGGTTTCCGGAAGAGTCACTTACTGTGGTCATGAGTTATCAGAATTTGTTCCTCAAAGAACATGTGCTTATATTAGTCAGCATAATCTTCATCATGGAGAGATGACAGTCAGAGAAACTCTGGACTTTTCTGGACGCTGCTTGGGAGTTGGAACACGCCATGAGCTTCTAGTAGAATTGATAAAGCGAGAAAAGCAAGCTGGAATTAAGCCTGATCCAGAGATAGATGCCTTCATGAAAGCCACAGCAGTGGAAGGTCAAGAAACAAGTCTCATTACAGATTATGTTCTCAAGGTTTGATTCCTCTATTTCTATTTGATCACTGTGCTTTCGGTCGCTATATCAGGTTTATTGCCATCTGACATATCAAGAATTGAACTCAGGTTCTTGGATTGGAAATATGTGCTGATACTATGGTGGGAGATGAGATGAGGAGGGGAATATCTGGTGGAGAAAAAAGGAGGTTAACTACTGGTATGGGAAAAAATGATGAGAAAGTTGTATCTTATTCAAGAGAGCTTAGTCTCCTTCTACTGCTTTCGATTTCCTGTTTTTTCAATGCTCAAGCACTGGCTTTGATATCATGGATGCAGGTGAGATGCTGGTAGGACCTGCAAAAGTGTTCTTAATGGATGAGATTTCAACTGGTTTGGATAGTTCCACAACCTTCCAAATTGTGAAGTTCTTGAGGCAGCTAGTGCATGTCATGGATGTTACAATGATAATCTCTCTTTTACAGCCTGCACCAGAAACATTCAACCTTTTTGATGACATAATCTTGCTTGCAGAAGGCCACATTGTGTACCAAGGTCCACGTGAGAGTGTTCTCAACTTTTTTGAGAGTGCAGGCTTCAAATGCCCCGAAAGGAAAGGAGTTGCAGACTTCTTACAGGAGGTTACTTCCAGAAAAGACCAAGAGCAATACTGGTTCGCAAGGGACAAGCCTTACCATTTTGTCAGCGTTCCTGAGTTTGTAGCTCACTTCAACAATTATAGCATTGGCCAACAACTTTCCCAAGAACTTAAGGTTCCTTATGACCGTGCCAAAACTCACCCTGCTGCTTTGGTCAAAGATAAATATGGGATCTCAAAACTAGAACTCTTGAAGGCATGCTTTGCAAGGGAGTGGCTGCTGGTGAAGCGCAGTGCTTTTATATACATATTCAAAACTACTCAGATTACGATAATGTCTTTGATTACTATGACAGTGTTTTTTAGGACAGAAATGAAAAGTGGTCACCTTGAGGATGGGGGAAAATACTATGGTGCACTGTTCTTTAGCCTCACAAATATAATGTTCAATGGAATGGCTGAGCTTGCAATGACTATTTTTAGACTTCCCGTTTTCTTCAAGCAAAGAGATTCATTGTTCTATCCAGCATGGGCTTTTGCACTTCCCATATGGATCTTTCGAATTCCTCTCTCTATTGTAGAGTCGGCACTATGGGTTGTCCTTACTTATTACACCGTAGGTTATGCTCCAGCTGCAAGTAGGTATGAAAGTATGCTAATTTATATAAAAGAATAAACCATTCCAGAAATTTATACTGCTACATGTAGATCTACTATGATTTGTTTCATTCCTTGGATGAAAATTGTTAATTTAATCAATTATTGCAGATTTTTTGGTCAGTTATTAGCATTTGTCTGCGTCCATCAAATGGGTATCTCACTGTTCCGATTCATTGCTGCTGTTGGGAGAACACAGGTTGTGGCAAACACGTTTGGTTTCTTTGTACTGCTACTTATTTATGTTCTTGGTGGATTCATTATTGCCAAAGGTGAGCCTCATTATTTATCATTCACTCAAGCAACTGTGTCAAGAAGAATGGTTCATGCAACTTGAATAATTTCCTTTACAGATGACCTTGAACCCTGGATGAAATGGGGTTATTATGTTTCTCCTATGATGTATGGTCAGAACGCCATTGCTATCAATGAATTCCTTGACCCGAGATGGAGTGCTGTAAGATCTTTAACATGAGGATAATTTTTCTGTTTTACATTTTCTTTGAAAACTGCATTCATTTATCTACTTTCCAGCCCAACACAGACAGAAGAATTCCTGGGCGTACAGTTGGGGAGGCTCTTCTCAAGGTTAGAAGCATGTATACTGAAGAATATTGGTACTGGATTTGTATTGGTGCTCTCCTAGGCTTTTCTCTGCTTTTCAACATTTGTTTTATAATTGCTTTGACGTTTCTGAATCGTAAGTTCCCATACCGCAGCTTGTTTCTTATACTGTCATAAAACTATCTCTAACAACATCTTAAATAGCAGCATTTGGAGAGTCTAAATCCATTATTGTAGAGGAGCAAACCGAGAAAAAGGGAACTACAGAAAAGAGTTCTTTTTCAGCTGGTAAATCATTTAAAACTACCAAGTCTTACCTTTTTCTTTCTTATCGTGATATATTGTAAAATTTGAGAGAATGTTTTCTGGTTTCAGTTTCTGTTTTGTTTCCTGTTATTCTGAATTTGTACAGGAAATAATGAAAATAACTTTTTATTGTCTATTTTCAATTTTTCATGAACTTTAAAATCTGGAAACAAAGTGAAAATAAAAAAGTGTTTTCTGAAACCAAATGGTCCCTAAACTTTCTTGCTCACCAAGTTACTTGGTTTCATCACTTTCATCACAATTTGGACTTTGCCCTGCATGGTTTGAAATGAATTTTCTGTTGGTGCTCTGCTTGTCATGTTTTCAACTTTAATTTCTTACTGAAATGTTATTTACACAAAATGTCTGTCGGCTATTATAATGTATTTCTGTTCAATACAAACTAAATGGTTAGCTGCAGATATTGAAATGGCAGAAAAAAACAGCCGAGAGAGTTCAACTCCTGAAGAAGATACTTTAACAACCAATAAGGGAATGGTGTTACCCTTTACGCCTCTATCACTTGCCTTTGATCACGTGAATTACTACATCAATATGCCAACCGTAAGTTCTACATACTCCAGTCAAAATTTAATCATCTCCAACAGTCATTCGCTTCAGCATTGTTTCTCATCACTTTCTTTTCCTATTTGTGACAAATATCTGTGCTGATTAACTACTTTTACATCTGTGTTAATCTTCCAATGTACAATATTTTAACAGTGTTTTCATATCAGGAAATGGAAAAGCATGGAATTGAAGGGAGTCGACTTCAACTACTGAGAGATGTCAGTGGTGCTTTCAGGCCTGGAGTACTAACAGCATTAGTAGGTGTGACTGGTGCTGGCAAAACCACATTGATGGATGTTCTAGCTGGAAGAAAAACTGGTGGTTATATTGAAGGAAGCATCAGCATATCTGGTTACCCAAAAAAACAGGCAACTTTTGCTAGGATTAGTGGATACTGTGAACAAAATGATATCCATTCTCCAAATATCACAGTGTACGAATCTCTCCTGTTTTCTGCTTGGTTGCGTCTCGGTAAGGAGGTCAACAGCAAAACAAGGAAGGTGTGTTTTGTTCAAATCAACTCTCATATAGAACTCTCCTTCTCGAAGAATTATACTTAAACAGTCTCTTTTATCGCAGATGTTTGTGGAGGAAGTTATGAACCTTGTTGAGCTACATCTAGTAAGAAATTTTCGAGTAGGTCTTCCTGGGGTAGATGGTTTATCAACTGAACAAAGAAAGAGACTAACCATTGCTGTAGAATTGGTTGCCAATCCTTCCATCATCTTTATGGACGAGCCAACCTCCGGTCTTGATGCTAGAGCTGCAGCAATTGTCATGCGTACTGTCAGAAATACAGCAGATACAGGTAGAACTATCGTCTGCACAATTCATCAACCAAGCATTGACATATTCGAAGCTTTCGATGAGGTACTACTTCCCAATATTTGGAAGATGAAATTATTGTTTCTATGTTAATTATAAGACTCAATGGTATCTCAACTTAATCTTCCCCTCAGCTGCTTTTGATGAAGAGAGGAGGACAACTCATATATAATGGTCCCTTAGGCCAACGATCTCAGAAGCTTATAGAGTACTTTGAGGTGAGTATGACTTGTATACTGCAAAATGTGTTCATTCTCAAAATAATAATCTTGTATACTATTTGCAGGCTATTCCTGGAGTTCCTAAAATCAAAGATGGTTATAATCCTGCCACTTGGGCTTTGGAGATCAGTTCTCCAGCAGTTGAGAGTCAGCTTGGTGTAGACTTTGCAGAACTGTACACTGAGTCAGAATTGTATCAGTTAAGTATTACTTGAAGTTGTATTCCCAGAGTACTTTTTCTAATCTGGAATTATATATGGTCTTCTCTTTTCATTTCTGACATCAACTCTTTTCAGGAGGAATCAAGAACTTATTCAAGAGCTAAGCACACCCTCAGAGGGATCAAAGGAGCTTGATTTCCCTAATAAATACTCCCAGTCCTTTATTACTCAATGTAGAGCTTGCTTCTGGAAACAGAACTTGTCCTACTGGAGGAATCCACAGTATAATAGCGTCCGGCTCTTCCTATCAATAACTATAGGTGTTATTTTTGGACTCGTTTTCTGGGGAAAAGGAAAGAAACTGTAAGTCCATATGTTCTGATATGTATTGTGCTACAGAAAAATGGATTAACTTCTGATAGGATGACCCATGAATCAAGTGAGATCAAATTTATCATACATTCCTGGTTGGAGAGTAACAGAACAATTTAAAGCTTTGTTTATACTGAATGATACTTCCTATCGTATGTTGAGTTGAAATATTTATAGGAATCATCAATATCTTGTCAATTGTTACTTAATGCAACACATGTCAGAGAAGTGCACAACCATCTACAAGAACTCTTTTTATCTCAATTTTTATAAAAAAAAAAGTGATAGAAATGTATTTTATCAACATAATCAAAAAAGAAAATAGCATGGCTATTTTGAAGATCATGAAAGGTGACTAAGGTGAGGATAAAATGCATTTGTCTGCAGAGATACGGAGCAAGATCTAATGAATATAATGGGAGCTGTCTTCACTGCTGTTTTCTTTATTGGAGGCTCCAACACTACTAGCGTTCAACCCATAGTTGCAATAGAAAGAACAGTCTTATACCGTGAAAAGGCAGCTGGATTGTACTCAGCTCTACCTTATGCAATTGGTCAGGTAAATGCAGCTATCCTTTCATAGCAAACAAGACAAAAATAATTGATAGTTTTTCTGTGTGGTTTCTGGTCTGGTCCCTATAATTACATCCAAGAATTCAAAAGCTGGAAGCAACTATTTCAATGCTTCCACATTGATTTCAAAATTCAAGGTTAAAAGTCAAAGCAACAAATAGTTGCTTCCACTTTTCCCATTTTTGGATATGATTTTAGTGGTCAAAATCAAATTATGGTAGTTATCCAAACACGCACTAATTCTCAATTACTGAGCAAATTTATGATATTTATAAACATTGTGCTGCAGGTGGCAGTGGAATGCATTTATGTTGCAATACAGACATTCACCTTTAGTGTTATCCTTTTCTCAATGATGGGGTTCCCTTGGCAAGTTGAGAAGTTCTTGTGGTTCTACTTCTTTATGTTCATTTCGTTTGTGTACTTCACTCTTTATGGCATGATGACAGCAGCTCTAACACCAAACCCCCAAATTGCTGCAATTGTTATGGCCTTCTTTCTAGTGTTTTGGAATATATTCTCAGGCTTCGTTATCCCAAAATCGGTAAGTAACAAAACAAACTGTTCATGGCCAGCGTTAAATATAGTTCATACTTGTTGAAATCCTTTTGCAATCTATTCTTAAAAGTCAGCTTAGATAAACTTTTCAATAATCATTTACTGGAAAGAAGATAAAAGAAATGCATTACGGAGAAATTGAACGAGACTTGATATTGGTGGTGCTAATTTTAGAAGCTTGATTGATATTTTATTTGTACTGAATCACAAGTGCTTCAATAACAGCTTACACAGACTAAAACTATCTGCTGCTTCACATATTTTGCAGAAAATTCCAATATGGTGGAGGTGGTATTACTGGGCATGTCCAACTTCATGGAGTTTATATGGCCTAATGACTTCCCAGGTGGGAGACAAAATCAATACAATTGTGGTGCCTGGATCACAATCTTTGTCAGTAAAAGCATACCTTCGGGAAGAGTTCGACTTTGAATATGACTTCCTTGGAGTTGTTGTTGTGGCTCTTGTTGCTTTTGTCACACTGTTTCTTCTTGTTTTTGCATATGGTATCAAGGTTCTTAATTTCCAGAAGAGATAAGTAACACAGATACTATAAATGAACAGAATAAGCACAAACAAAAAGAATAATAGAGTAAGGAAAGACATTTTAAGGCTTTGGTAGACTAGATAAGTAGCATTATGCATTTCCATCCTGTCTGAAATTTTCACTTGTATCTAGTTACTGCTCATTGTTCAACATCTGAACCAACCTTCCAAAGTGTACAAATGAAAGTGACTTGTGCATATCAGCAGTGTGAGCATATGGACTACTTCTTTTAATAAACTATTGTATTAGTTTTTGTACTTATAAGCACCAATCATGTTAACTTCTGACAGCGAAATTTCACCTTCTCTTTTATGAATCTACAAAAATGGCATTTATTTTAATCTATGCCAGTGACAAACAATAATGTAAGTGAATAACTTTTTTTGTTGAAAGTAAATAAATTCTATCAGCAAGTATAATGTAGTTACTTAAGAAACGGTTGGTTATTAAATGTGGGCAATCTTTTCAGATTCAAACTTTAGTTTGTCATGTTGTGAGAGACCAACTCCTAGTGATCTTATTAGTTTAGTTGTTCATATCGATTCTTAAATTGCAGCAGCTTTTTTTTACTGAGAAAATAAGTATCTTGAAAATACCATTACAATAATTAATGAGTAATTAGAGTTTCTACATAAACTGTTTTAAACGAACAACTCAATTTTGTTTAAGCATGAAATGAACAATTTTTCAATTCAGAATGATGAATCTTCTAGTATGGGTGGGAAGATAAATAGGACCAACTATAAAAACTCAAATTTCAAGTTCAGAACTTAAATTAATTAACAAGAATTTCATAAAATAGAGATTAATGTTCCACATATAATCTTAAAAATTAATACATTATTATTATTATTATTATTAGTGAAAATATAGGCTCGTTTACAATAAAAAAACAATTAAAAAATTAAATAGTATAATAATTATTAAAATAAAATCCATTTTAAAAGAAATTATAAAATAAGTACTTTATTAATTTAATAATGTTATAATTATATGATATTTGAAGATAATTACTTTTTATTATAAGTACCTTTTATAAATAATAATGTTAATAAAATGAATTATATTGATAAGAGTAAAATCAGTAATAAATTATGTGAACAAATAATTTTAAAACTATTCAATTTCTTTATTAATGGTTATAAATAATAAGAATTTTGGAGGCAAAATCCCAAATAATGTTGTTGGATATTCTTTCCACGTAAAATCAGGAAGAGAAAAAAGAGATAATCAATTACATTCATAACATAATTAAATATGAAGAACATATTTTTTCTTCTTAGGTGGATGTTTTAATTATGATATTATTAAATTATAATTAATCATAAATTTATTATTTTAATTGAAATTCATTTAATTAGGTTTATTTGTACCATAACTGCTATTCCTATATATAGACTATTTAACAGGTACACACATTAAATGAAATTGTATCATTGGACATTCCTTTGAAAAATCTATAATGAACACTATTCTAAAGAAGGAAGACTTGATTTCTTGACTCGGTTACCTTTTAAAAAATGTCTTCTTTAAATATTTGCACACATCTTTTACAAGGATGTTTTCTTAAAAACTGTAAATAAAATCCCCTATTTTATCTTATTTTTAATGAACTGAACAAAAGATAATTTAATTCATTTATTATACAATATCTCTTGCTTTATATTTATATTTTATTACACTGAATATTTGTGTAAACATAGAACAAGAATTAAAAACAGAATATATGAAGAAAAGCAAGGATGAGAAAATCTACAACGTAATAGAAAAAAAAAAATCACAAAATTAATTTATTTTTTGACACATAAAGAATTAGATATGACGATTTTAAATAAAAATTAAAGAAGGTAAAGGACTGTGTCACATAAAACACTCTAAATGTTAATTTTATCTTCTTTCTTTTTTTTTAATTCTTTTAGTTTCATGTTTTCTTCATGATTGGCTGTTAAAAAAATGTATTCTTCATGAAATTTTGTTTTACTCGTAAGATTTTATTGAATTTAATTAAGTTTAATTCTGAAAAGAATAAAATAACAATATTTTAAAAAATAACTAAGAAGGATTTTGATGTGAAAGAATTTAAAAATCAACGTGTTTTCTCTAATATTTTTATATCATCTGCACAACAATCTTCAAACTTCATTTTCTCTATTATTATTACTCACTTTCACTGCTTGTAGATAAATTTTGTAGATCAATTTTGAAGATCAATTTCCTGAATTTACTATTAAATCTATATTATCATCTCTTCAATCAACCACTATTTCTATACTATCATCTCCTCAATCTACCACTACTGTCTAAACTTAAACACATAATTTACTCAAATCATAAATCATGTTATTTATTTTTATTCTTTTACTTTTTCGTGTTTCACGTTCGAAATCTATATAAGTCAGTACGTCACAATATAACCATTGTGAAATTCCAGAAGTCCCACATGGTACACGATGACATCACACTATTTCTTTGAAATTCAAGTCTAGCATTAATGTCAGCTCATAAATTGTCTGAAATAAATTCAATAATTTATAGAATTATCTAAATACTTTTAATGGAATTTAAAAATGACAACCAGAAACTAATAAAATTCTTAAATGTTTATCCGTCAAAATATAGTAAACGAAAATTCCAAAATAACTGGCAGCTTACACTTACCCTTACCCTTAGTTTGATCAAATATGAATTTCAGAACATTGATTTGGGAACATTATTTCTGTGCAATCGTTAAATCAAAGTCCACAATGCTCATAACCAAAGCTCAGAATGCTGCATTAGCTTTGAGCCAAGTTCGGTTAAAGCATTCAGAAACTGAACACATATCTCTTACAAAGGACTTTGAAATGAAATTCCAGTTCCTGAACTATATACATATCATAAGCTGCTATGAGAAGCATATGCAAAAATAGATTATGTAATTAATTAGATCACTGGATACTAGTATCAGGGGAGCATGAAACGATCTTCAATTCAACGCACTGTAACTATCGTCTGTCATCCGTTTTAACAGGAGCTTTATCCAGGTCGTCAATCTCCTTCCTACTCTTTACCATACTCCACTTCTTACTATTGAAATCTAGTTTGTCAAAGTCCTCAGCAATTCCAACATAACCATAAAGAATATTCTCCACTTTGGCTCCCTCGTCTGTCTCTCCAATGTTACAGTTTTTAATACCTTCAGATTTTACTCTCTCATATTCAGCTCTGCTGCGATTATTATCAGAAAGATATTTATGAAGCCTCTCTGCATCTCCCAGCCCACCAAACGTGCCCAGGAATTTCACCAATACAATACTTTGGTCTGCAGGCTTCCCTAAGCATAGTTTGATTCTTCCGCTCACAAAACCGTTGCCTGAGAGGTTAAAATAAATAAAGAACTTCCAAATGCACAGTTTAACAGGGTAACAAACAATGAGTAAATTCCAAGGAGGAATGCAAGGTTCATGTAATAATATAAATTTGAGATTATATTAATCAGTATTTCCCAAAACTAAAAAAATGTGATTAGACCCTTGATCTTGTAATTTATTTGTATTTGGATGCCTGAAGTTAGTTTATGATGCTTGCATCAGCTTAAAATAACAATCATGACCATTGTAAAAATCCTAGGACTCAATTACAAAAAAATTCCGATATAAAAGACCCAATTACAATTTATTTTTATGTTTAGAGACCTAGTTAAAAATTCCAAAATAGATTCAAGGGTCTACTGATTATTTTAACCTAAATTAAACATGCAGCATTTTAAACATGCATATTCCAGTGGATGATTGATGCATATAATCAAATCAAAATATTTAACTAGGTAACATTTGGTTCACTATAAATTATGATACTATCACAATATCCAAACACAAATTACCTCTTAGAAACGCCTCAATTGTTTCCATGCTTACAACCTTCCAGTTTTGCGGATTTTGATCAGACATGGATATGTTATGGATGATAACAATAGGAGGCCAAAGGATCAAATCCTCCTTTTGAGCCAGAGCTTCTGCTGGGGGTAGGACCTGGGGAACCCAAGTTACGGTATCTTGAGGAACAACAGTGTCCCATCCCATCAGAACACAAATTGCTTTGTGAAGACCCATGTGCTTGGCTCTCAACCCAGCCTTATGGGACATAAAAGCATGAGTTACCAGACGTTGAGTGTCCATGAATTCTTTCGACGAGCTGTTACCATTAAAAGGGATAAATGGGACACATAAACATGTTAAGAGCTGCAACAGCGATAATTACACTTAAAAAATAAAACTTACTGGTAACTTAAACATTATAAAATATTTTCAAGTATATAAAAACAGAACATACGGAATTTAGAAAGATGAAAATACACTATTTCTATAACAGCATAGAAGTCTGAAGCCTAGGGGAAATGACAAGAATTAAAATAAAATAAAATTTGGTGGTATCTTCAAGATTAATAACTGAAGTCAGTCAGAAAAATGGTAAATGACATACTACTAGGAAATCATAATCTCAAACAGTTATCAGAAATATGATAGCGTATAACCACTTGATTGAGTATACCTCAGATTACGAATTTTTTTTTTTCACTCAAAAATTCCTAAAAGATTAAGAAAATCATAAATTCCCTCAAGTAATTCCTAATAGAAAAATCATTAAAACCTCATTATATACAATTCCAAATTCTTAATCACTACACAAATGCAGCCCAAGTCAGTGAGCACCTGAAGCTTCCATCCTCTGCCGCTAAAATCTAAACCCAAAATTCACAGCTTTAGTTGTTCCAGGAAGATCAGTTTTAGCCAGAAGTCATCAAAGGTCTAGGCAATTTTAGCCTACCAGAATTCTATCATTACTATGCCATGACATATCACTATGTCAGAACAATCTTTTTAGTGGCTGTAGATGCTAAGTCAATAATTCTACCATTTACCCTTTCAAGACCAGAAGCCACATAAAATTTCTTGTCCCAGATTACCATAGTTGTTGTCCCTTCCACCTAAATATAATTAATCTGCAATCTCCAAGGCATCTAAAGGCTAAAATAAATACTCTTAACAGACTATTTACATTTTGAAAAAGTAAGACACTAACAAAAATTCTAACCTAACTTCAAAACCAAGCAAGAAGGCAGTAACTTTAAATCAAACTTCATCATTAAAAAACAAAGACACCAGTTCAGCTAGCTTTTGTGACTAATGTTCATCCCCACAGCAGTAAACCAAATGTTTGATCCTATTTTCATGGATTAGAGCTATCAAACTCTCCAAATATCTGCCTTAGTATAGTACAAACATTATACATACCAACATGTTACTTCCAAAGTTTGGGAACCTAAAACGTGATCCCCGGAATAATAGCACATGTACTTACTCCATCTGTGAGTTAAATACTAGAGGATTCCTTATGCAATATGTGAGCAGAAGTGCTCCATTTAATAAAACAGCGTCACAGAAAAGAAAACAGACCTTCTGCCACAAGCAATGCAGTACAAACTACCCGCTTTTCCCTGGTCCTGGTACCTTCTCTGCACATATAAGTTCAGATTCAACTTCTTGGAGTACATTAAGAAATTCTCATGTACCATTTGATTAAACTCCTCAGAGCCCTCGGTTGGCTCAGATTCTGCAGCACTTATCCAATCTTCAGATGATTCATCATTAGCTGCATGCTTATTCTCATCATATCCATGATACTTTTTCCAAACTTTAGGTTGCTTTTGAATTGCATTTCTCTTAGAAAACTGCTGGGATTTATACCAGTTTGAAGAACTAGACTTTGAATGATGCTTTATATTTTGATTGGAATACTTCTGAAATTGAAATGAATTCCTCCGTACATGTCCCATAGAACCTTGAGTTATAATCCATTCGTCAGATGGAAAATCTTCTTCATTCTCCAAGTCATCATATTCATACTTATACTTCCTGTATATCTTGGGGTTAAATTCAACATTACCAGATGAATACAATATATCCATATCTTCCTCATCTACCCATTCTTCACTTTCGTATGCATCTTGAAATTCCTCGTTTGCACCCCATTTACTTGATTTTATGGTTCTCAATTCATGCACATCTATTTCATCATTGGCATTGTATTTTCTTTTCATAAGTCTATCTGACTGCTCATGAATTCCAAGATCCTGTCTCATTTCTGGCGCCCTGACAGCTTGTCTGTAGGTTTCTGAATTATGCTTAGACATAGGTGAACTTTGAAACCTTTCTTGCTGGAGTCCTGGACGAACATCTCTTCGAGATTCATATTCTGTTCTTAAAATTGGTAATCGGTCAGCCTCAGGTGCACCCATATGTGAAACCTCATAATCTTGTGGCATTCTTTTCCCGTTTTCAAGATGATATCCAGACCGCAGATGAGCCTCATCTTGCATTGATGTGATTGATGTTCTTCTCACATCATGATAGTCATAATATTTTGGCTTATGTATTGCAGGGTGATCATGTACAATAGCCCTTCTTTGGTTGCCATAAGAATCTTCACTCTTACCATTTCTATCTAAATCTGGATGTGGAATATAAGGTCTGGAAAACTCCCTATTATCATATTCCGTTACAGCTTGCTCATAGTCCAATCGACCATGAGGCACTATCCTTCTAGGTAAATCATCATATTGATATAAACGCTCATCCTGTGCTGCCCTTACCTGTGATTTGTAATTAAGATAATCCACATCCCCAGTCCTGGTAGGACTAAACTCACATCGTTGGTGACATGGCATATTCCTTGACCCAATTTCAAGGGCTCTAGCAGGGTCTAAAACTGTCCTTTGCCCATGTCCATTAAATCCTGCAGGTTCTGCAAATTTGGCGCTGCTCCTTGACAGATCATAAGATGCAGATAAACACATGCCATCACCGTGTGAGCATAAAAATTCATTCCTTGACATTTCTATGGAGGAACCTCCATAATCCCTCATGTGAGAAGTGCCTGCAAAATCCTTCGGATAAGAGGGAGATGAGGCAGAATATGAAACATCCCTAGCATGAAGAATAGTTTTATCTGCCCCACTGTGGGATTCTGTGACGGGTATCTTATCCATAGGTGGTCCGTCTCTGTGATGTAGTCTCTCGTGCTCAAATCTCCTCCCAGTTGGCACACTCCTCGATGGTGGAGGCAAGTGTCCACCAGCTTCTCCGTACCTCATTGTGACACTTACACCCATATCTTGAACAGACCTATATTTATAGGATCCTCCAACTTCATTTTCACGTACCACAAACTCCTGATCCACCATACCACCCTGCCCACCACCCAACCTGCCCTCAACCAAGTCCTTCTCTCTATCAAGGTAAATGCGTTTTGCATCCAAGTTTCCATTATCAATAGAGTAATCCATGGTTTTTGACAACTCATACCTTGCTCTCAGGCCTGGTGGTGGTGGTGAACAACTTCTACCATGGCCAACCCCATCATCAAAGTGAGACCTTTTCCTTACTGTTTCAATTGGAGGTGACCTTGACCGAACCCTACCACTCCTTCTACCACCACCCACACGCTGCCAATCATAATCCCTCCCGTCAAACCCATCAGAACCCCCTTTGTTCCCACCACCACCACCCCTTCTCACCCCATCCACCTTCAGAGGGCTCATATTCCTCTGCTGCACCGGATCCGACCCGTCTCTCCTGTTTCTCCTAACCGGGTCGGGTCCCGATTCGAATCGGTGCGGTGCAGCGTGCCCTTCCTCGCGCCGTCTACTGTATTGCATGCTTAATTCAACAAACAAACGCAAACCCTATATACCCTTTCGGTTCAATTAGGTAATTTCCAAAGGAATCTTAGGAAAAGCGAGAAACCCTACCGATGCACAAACCCTAACCCTAGAAATACTTTGACCGGGGATGGCAAATAGAGATGAAGAAAAATTCGAAGTAGCGATTAATGAATGAGGTGAGATTTATTGGTGTTGGCAAACCTTTTTGGGGAGAGCGCGAAGTTCAATCGCAGAGAGAAGTTGAAGAGTCATGGCGAGAGTTTGAGTGGGTACTATAGAGATTTGAGGCTGTAGTAGTAAGAATAAAGGAAAATTGATGATTAGAATCGGAAAGAGAAGAGAAGAGAAGAGAGTGTGATGGATGATGAATGGGTTCTGAAGCACTTCAACTGAAACTCTTAAGTTTGATATTTCACATTCATGGCTTTATGTTTCTGCTCACACCACATGGTTATGGTCAAATGCCAAATTGATATTATTTAATTGAAAAATTATAATTTTAGTCTTTTAATTTATTTTTCTGTTTCACTTAGTCTCTCTTCTTGAAAAAAACTTTAATTTATTCTTTCCTCTTATATGTAACTTTAACTCTAGTGTAAGTATACATTTGATCTAATAAATTATTTTATATTTTAGTCTCTTTACATAGGGTTTAATTTTAGTTAACTGACTAGTGTTTTGATATTATTTCCTGACTGTTAAAAAAGATAATATAATGTTATTTAAAGAATTGAAAAGATAATATACATTTTTTATATGAAAAAACATAATACAGAGAAGAAACATTCACATCTATTAGGTTTGTTTTATTATTGTATTAGTTGCTTATTAAATTATATTTTTTATTTAAAAGGTCCTAATAGATACTTCAAATAAAATTTTATACATAACAAAATAAGAATAAAAACTGTATTCAAAATATCTTATGTACCAAACTTAACAATTTTAATACTATTTTCTCTTAATATCTTTCTATAATTTAATTATAATATTTTAATCAAAATAACTTTTATAGGAATCTTTATACTTTTTTTTATCAGTTAACTAATAAAAAATAATATAATAGTAGATTTTACATAATCGCTATTAATTCTGACGCAACTTTTACATTAATATATCTTTACATACTCTCTATTTTGAAAACTGTTAATAAATCTATATTCCCGAAAAAATATAGAAATAAATAAGAGAATGCAAAATTAATGTATAAGAAGAAGAATGAAACATATATTCAAAAATTTACTTCACTTTTCATTGATAATGATAGATTTCTTATAAGAATGAACTCTGATGCAGTTATCTTCTTATTTTGTTTTTTTTTTAGGAATCAAAATCACCTTAATTTAATGGTGTGTTTGCATTAACTCTTGTATCTATTTCTATCTTATACATTTTATAATAACATATATATATGTATATATATATATATATATATATATATATATATCGACTTAAACTATTTTTATATAAATATCTAAAAAAATAAAATAAACTATCTTCTAACATCCTAAAATGGATCCAATTATTCCACCTCTTTCTTTAACAATTAAAAAATAAAGATGGATTTACTAACAATTTTAGGTTATTATTACATGAATATGTAATAAAAAATTTCCAATAATCATGCTTTAACATTTTGATCCTTCCACATTTTTTTAGTAATTAAAAAAATAAAAACTCATTTTATGGATTTATTAATGACATTTACTTTTAAAATAAATAATAAAAGTGATTGATAAATATTGTTTATTAATTTTATCTTTATTGTAATAAGTTTATGTGACAAGAAAAAAAGCGTATGTAAACAACGAAAAACAAATAAGATGAAAAGAGACTCATGAAGTACAAAAGACAATGAACAGTGAAAAACTATTTTTTTTTCATTATTTTGTGAAAATATAATACACCTTTATTTATAAGATACGAAACATGCCTCTTAACTAAAGTCCAATACAAAAGATAAAGCTCAATAGACCCTTCAAGCTCGAGGATAAAAATCCAATCACTCCAAGCTTGAAAATAATAAAATTTGATGAAAACATTTGTTGGTTGTTACGAGCTTTTGATAGAAAGAAGATGAAATAAAACTACTTGTAATTTCTCTCTAATAACATGATAATTTATATCTTTATATGCTTTATGCGTTTATGGAAGACCAAATTCGATGTTATGTGGCACGCAACTTGGTTATCACATAACAATTAATAATATGATTAGTGTTAACTTAAAGATCATGAAAAAGAAACTTAAGTCACTCTAACTCACATATAGTAGTTGTCAATGCCTAATATTCTAATTCAGATGAGGAATGAGAAACAGGGCTTTGTTTCTTAATTTTCTAAGAAACCAAAGACGATCCTAGGTATACACAATAACTGGTGGTAGATCTTGGTGTAAGAGTACAAGAAGCCCAATCTGAGTCGATAAACGCCTTCAACTGCATATCAAATTCATTGGGAAATAAGATACCTTGAGTAGAAGACTTTTTTATATACCTTAGAACATGGTTGATGGCTTTGTGGTGATGAATAGTGGAGATTGCATGAATTGACTTAGGAATTGAGCAGAAAAAATCTATATCAAGTCTTGTGTTTTGAGGTAGAACAGTCTTCCTTCAATTTTGTGATAAGATTCCTCTTCATAAATAAAACAGTCTTGTTCAAACATAAATTTTCTATTTATTAGAAGTGGAGTTTAAGTCTAATTCAACCTTACAAAACTGGCTTGTAAGGTGAGGTTTGCACCCACTTTATAAACTATTGAAAGGTCTTTTCTCTAGTCAATGTGGGATCTCGAACACACACCCCTCACGTTGAGACTCTTCAACTCGTGCGCGAGACTATATATATGTAAGAGTGGTCCGATAATAGCCCAATAACGGGTGATCTTGATAGGCCTAACAACCTTGCTAGGATAGACTATGATATCATGTTAAAATAAAAGAAGAAAGTAATTATGAATTAATCTTCCTTGTGTAACATACACACATAGGGGTTGTATATTTATAGATAAAAATAATAACAGACTAATAAAAAATATGGCATAACCCCATTATATTCAACATGTTAAAATAAATGAGAAAGTAATTATGAATTAATTTCTCTTGTATAAAATACACACATAGGAGCTGTTTATTTATAAATAAAAATAATAACAGACTAATAGAAAATATGGGCTAAGCTCATTATATTCAACACTCTCCCTCAAGTTGGTGCATATAAATCATATGTAGCAAGCTTGTTACAAATATAATCAATTATAGGTCTCCGTAAAGATTTAGTGAAAATATCAGCTAACTGATCATTCAAATTAATAAATTTAGTCTTGATGTCTCTAGATATAATTTTCTCTCGAATGAGATGACAATCAATCTCAATATGTTTAGTCCTTTCATGAAAGATAGGATTGGAGTTAATATGAAGAACAATCTGATTATTACATATGAGTGTCATCTGAGTGGTCTCTCCAAATTGTAATTCTTTAAGTAAATGCTTAAGCCCAAATGAGCTTATAAGTAGTTGAGGTCATAGCTCTATATTCTGCTTTAGCACTAGATCTTACCACAACATGTTGTTTCTTGCTTTTCTGAGAAATCAAATTATCACCAATAAGAACACAATATCCAGAAGTAGATCTTCTATCAGACAGATATCTTGCCTAATCAGCATCTGAATAACATACAACTTTACTATGGTTATTATGACCATATATTAAGCTGTTTCCAGAAGAACATTTAATATACTTCAATATACAAATGACTGCATTTCAATTATCAACACATAGGGAGTTAAGAAATTGACTCACCATACTGACTGCAAATGAAATATCAAAACAATAAGTTCAATTTTTCAACTAATCTTCTATATTTCTCAAGATCTAAAAGTGGCTCTCCCTGAGTAGGTAGAAGTTTGGCATTAGGATCCATGGGTGTGTCAACAGATTTTGAATTCATTAATCTAGTTTCCTCCAAAATGTCCAACGCATACTTCCTTTGATAGATAACAATACCATTGTTAGATTGTGCTACCTCAATTCCCAAAAAATATCTGAGTTTGCCAAGATCTTTGGTTTGAAAGTGGTGACAAATATGTGTTTTATCTGAGAGATGTCATGGTTATCACTACCTGTATGAACAATATCATCAATATATATCACTAGATAGATGGACCCAACACTTGAGTGATGGTAAAAAATTGAATGATCTACCTCACTGCGAGTCATACCAAATTGTTGAACAACACTACTAGGAAAAGAACTACGAATTTGTTTTCCTAAATGACACGACTCACAAGACAAATTTGATAACTTGGACAGACTTGAAACAAGTTGTTGCATCTTGGTAAGACTAGGACGAGCCAATTGAGCATGAAGGAGAGATTGGGAATTCATAACCATGTCAACATGTACAGATGTTCGTAGGTGATAAAGACCATGAGACTCGTATTCGGTGCCAATTATCCGTCCCGAACTCCGGTCCTGTAAACAAACAAAATCTTTGGTAAAATAAATGACACAATCAAGGGAACGAGTGAGATGACTAATAGATAATAAGTTAAAGGGAGACCTAGAGACGTAGAGAACATTATCAATAGACAACAAAGGAAGGAGATGAATAATACCAACACCATAAGATGAGACCCTAGAGTCATTAGCCATGGTAATAGAACGTAAATAATCAGAGGTACATATAGAAGAGAAAAAACTTTTATTAACAGTAATTTGATCTGTGGCACCCAAGTATAAAACCCAAGGACCAAGAGAATTGAAATGAGTGATGCCAAAAAAAGATGTACCTATATGTGTTGTATGTGCAACAAAAGCAATGGATAACAACGGAGTAGGGCAGCGGAACAGTGTATAAGAGCAGCGGAGACGATTGCGGGAAAACAATGGTGAATAGTGGATTCACCAAAACAAAATTTAACCTAACCTTAGGCTCTTGATACCATATTAGAAGTTGACTTTAAACCTAACTCAACCTTACAAAAGCGGCTTGTAAGATGAGATTTGCACCCACTTATAAACTATTGAAAGGTCTTTTGTCTAATCAATGTGGGATCTCTAATAGTATTCTTTATCATGGGAGTAGAGCAAGGTTTAGCAGCGAGCATCTCACAGTCAGCTAAAATATCCATAGTGTATTTTCTCTGGCTTAAATGTATACCTTTTTTTGATCTCACACTTCTAAGCCTAAGAAGAAGTTCAATTGGCCACGATCTTTAATTTTGAATTTTTCATTTAGAAAATTCTTAACTTCATTCGTATGACTGAGATTATCTCCGACAAGGATGATATCATCGACATAAATCAGCAAAACAATGAAAGAAGTGACAATTTTCTTTGTGAAGAGAGAGTGATCAGATGGAGATTGGACAAAACCGATATTATGTAGATAATTAGTCAGCTTGGCATACCACTAACGACTGGCTTGCTTCAAACCATATAAAGATTTCATGAGACGACACACTTGATTAGGCTTCTCAACATGTAACCCTTGAGGTAAAGTCATATATACTTTTTTGTTCAAGTCACCATATGGAAACGCATTATTCACATTAAGTTGATCAAGATACCAATTTTTAGCAATTGTTACGGCAATGTGTAAATGCACGATAATCATCTTGACAATAGTAGAGTAAGTGTCATGATAATCGATTTCCTTCAATTTGAGTATGTCCCTTAGCAACAAGGCGTGCTTTGTGGCTTTCAATATCACCATTTGATTAAATTCCAACTTATAGACCCACTTGCAGCCTATTGGAGTCTTTCCTAAAGGAAGATCAATGATAGACCAAGTTTTATTGGCCTTGAGAGCATCAATCTCAGCTTTCATGGCATTTCTCCATTTTGGTATTTCAACTGCTTCTTTATATGATTGGGGCTCAATATGTGACAAAATGGAAGAGATTAAACGTAATTGTTTTTAAGACATAGAATTATAGGAAAACATAGAACTTATAGGATACTTAACTTGTATGTTGTTGGAGTCAATTTGTATGGAATTGAAAATCTGATGATGGTAACCTGTTTATTTTATACATTATTTGTTTGTTCCTCTTCCATATTTCTTGGAGAATTATGTTGAGCTTCTATTTGATTCACGTTACTCTTATACTTTTGCTTCATCCAAGATGGAAAATCATGCTTCAAATAACACTCATGTACATTATGGTTCATCTTATAATAGTAACTGTATTGTTTCCCATAGTCTTTTTATCGTCCTCTCCCTTGCATTCTTCATCCATTATTTTGATTATTTCCACCACAATTTTGATACTTTCATTCTTGGGTACTGTTTTTTTAATAACAAAATATAAATTAATAGGAGCACTTTAGGGGTGCTTCAACCCTATTACAAAGAATAAGACTGTTTTATAACAGTTTACATCTAAAAGTACCAACAATTTTGAACATAACCTCTTACAAAAAAAACTAAAACCATCTAAGTACAAAGACGGTTTAAACACAGGAGACACACTTAGAATTCCGGATCAACATTGAACTACACAACAAAATATAAGCAAAATGTAACATTATACATATGCAAACAATATCGGTCCCAGGCACCTGATTCCCCTACTCCTACTGCTGTTTGGACTCGTTGTACACCTTCATCCAAGTATTGTTGCTTCCCCTACTGCTTTAAGTAGGAATACATGCAAGAACAACCACACATGTACAAATACCAACCCTTTGACTCCCTTCAAACTCAAACCTCCGTACAAGACAAAGACCTCATAAATAAATTACCGACATTAGGTAAAATTAGCTAGACAAAGCATAGGACAAATATACTAATCCGAAACAGAATATCATTCTCTGCCATCTAAACTTTGCCCAGGACCATGCTTTGAGTTGTGCTAGTGTAAAAATCTCTAGGTCATCCACTACCCCATGTTAAAGACTACTCTATTCCTATGCTTCCAAATCTTCCACACTATAGTCACCCACACACCCTTCCACACTATATTTATTTTCTTATTAAAGGCTAACAGATGAGAATTATGGTAATGATTTACCATTGTTTGTTGTCTTACAGAAGAAATTCCAATCCACCTATCACAATTATCCCACACTTTTTGTGCAATTTCACAACTAATAAACACATGTTGGGCAGTTTCCTCACTCTTCTTACATAGAGGACATAACCTACTAAGAACTATGACTCCTCTCTTATCCAGGTTAATTCTAGTACGAAGTTTATCCAGCATTGCCCTCCAAACACACAATTGGGTTAAACCTGCTACTCTCAGACTCCATAACTCCCTAAACTAGGTGTTAATAGAATGGCTACCAAAGTCACTTAAAACTGTGTACCCAGATCCTACAGTGTATTTCTTTATATTGCCTCATTCCAAATCCACTCATTTGATACACTTTTCTTCCACTGGGCAGTATTTATGAGGGTTTTTAACTGCTATTCTTGTTCTTCTTCCCACATAAACAACTCTCTTCTCTAAGATAGATTCCAAGTACACACTTCACTGCTCCAATACTTGCCCATTCCCCCACTTCACTAATCACCTTATCCTTACATAATGAAATTAAGTACAACCTCGGGAATTTTTCTTTGAGTGATCCATCACTGTCCATTTATCTTACTAGAATTTTATCTTATTTCCATCTCCCAATTCCCATTTAATCTTAGTTTCAAACCAGTTACGTTGGTTAGGCGTATCACCTATTTTATCTAGGTCTCGCCACCATGTAGAAGCTTTTCGATCACCCATTGTACCTCCAAGAACCGTACCTGGACTCAATTATGCCCCTCCACACTCCCACCTCTTCTGATCCGAGCCTCCACAGCTATTTGGCTAGTAAAGCTACATTAAACTTCCCTACATTTTGTATATCTAGACCACCCACATCAACAAGAGAGCAAACTTTATCCCAAGAAACCCATGCAATTTTCTTTCCTTCAAACCCCCAACCCCGAGAAATTTAGCTTGTGCTCTTCTAATGATTTTACATACAATGGCAGGAGCTTTAAAGAAAGAGAAATAGAATAAAAGCAGTGCATTAAATACATACTTAATAAGACACACCCTACCAGCCATAGAAGTAATCCTCCCTTTCCACGTAGACAATCTAGACTTGATCTTATTAATGACTGGCTTCCAAAATGCCAAAGTTCTAGGATTCCCACCTATTTTCATACCTAGATATTTAAATGGGATTTCCATTCAACCACAATTAAGACACTTAGCAAAGATAGTCGTATCCACACCGTTCACCCCAATAGTACCTACACAGTTTTGTGAAAATTAACTTTAAGCCCATAAGAAATTTCAAAACATCGTAGTATCGCTTTAATAACCATAATGCACTGGAATTTAGGTTGGCAAAAGAATAATGTGTCATCTGCAAATTGTAAGAGTTTAACATCGACACTATTATAGCCAACTCCTACCCCTGATAACACTCCAGTCCTAGATGATTCCCTAACCAACCCAACCAAACCTTCTGCCACTATGAGAAACAAAAAGGGCGCTAGTGGATCGCCTTGTCTAAGCCCTCTTCTCGGTCTAAACTCTTTAGTAGGACTACCATTCACCAATGCCGAAATTGAAGCAAAGGAGAGACATGTTTTTATCCATTTGATCCATTTATCGTTAAAACCCAACCTACCAAACATATACACCAGGAAATCTCAATCCACTAAATTGTAAGCTTTTTCATAATCCACTTTCGCTATAACCCTCTTTTGTTTCTCTTTCTTTAAAAAATCCACAATTTCATTGGCAACTAAAACACTATCCAACAAACTCCTACCACTAAGGAATGCAGTTTGGTATTTGACTATCACTTTCGGTAAAACCCGCTTGAGCCTATTCGCTAATATCTTAAAGATTACTTTATACACACAACAAACTAGGGAGATAGGTCTATACTCATTCAGCGTAGAAGGGTTATCCCTCTTAGGCACAAACGTGATAAAAGAGGCATTACACCCCTTTGGGATGTAGCCAAAATCATAGAAACTATTTATGACATTGACCACATTTGCCCCAATGATATCCCAGTTACTTTTTATAAAATAAAAATTATACCCATAAGGTCCCTAGCTTTTTGTACTCCCTATTGGCTAATTGCTGCTAGTATTTCAGGCTCACTAAAATTGTTGCATAACATTTCGTTATCCACTATCAATATCGTACTAAAAGGGACACCGTATAGATTCACCCCCAACTTTGATTGAGCCTCAAACCTAGTTTGAAAATAATTCACCATCTCATTTTTCACCCGATCTGGTTCCTCACACCACTCCACATTGATATGTAGTCCTTTGATTTCATTATTCATCCTCCTTCATCTAAGCCTAGAGTGAAAGAACTTAGAGTTCATATCCCCCTTCTCAATCCACTCAACCCTAAATTTCTGTTTTAAAATTGCATTCTCTCTCTCAGACATAACTCTAAAATCACTTAACAACTGCATCCTCCTCACCCTCGAGTCTTCTTATAGAGAGCCATCATCATCACATTGGTCTATACCTTCAATCTCATCTAAAATTTCTTGTTTTTTCACTTTTTCACTATTGAACACCTCATCCCTCCAATTTTTTTAGCTCCTTAACCCCTTTAAATTTATTTTTCACTCTCTCCAAACAATTATTAGTGTGTACACCGACATCCCATGCTTTCTTAACTACCTCCTTAAACCCCCAGTCTTTGAGCCACACATCAAACGTTTTAAAAGGCTTAGGGCCCCAATCTATCATTATATTCTTTACCACCAAAGCACAATGATCTGACACTTGCCTACTATAGATATATTATGTCGATCCTGACCACTTCGACAACCAAGTTTCAGACACGAATTATTGGGTACTGGTATTGTTCACAGAAGCCTTATATTCAAATCAGTCACCTCTAATGAGTTTACGTTCTTGCTGCTGTACAAGAGAAAAAACACGATTAATATTAGGCAAAAGTTCCATAAGCAATATATGTGTTTTAACATTCACGTAAACATCTTCAAGACCCTTTAAGAAAGACATCGCATGTTTCGAATCTCTGTAATTTGTGATAATTTTGATAATGTCACAACTGCATATGATTTTACATGTACAAGATGGTATAGTTCTCAAGAATTCAAGTTCTTCCCATAGAACTTTAAGATCCGTGAAGTATTTTGACACACTCTTCTCTCCTTGTTTGGTTGAATTTATTTATTGAAGAATATCAAAAGTGCAAAAATGGTCTCTCTTAGAAAATCTTTCTTTCAAAGCATTCCAAAGATCCTCAGCATTGTTGATGTTATTGTACTTTGGGCAATCTGAGCATTCAAAATACGTGTAATCCAAGATATAACCATCATATTGCATCCCTCCCAGACATCGTAAAACGAATTTGTCTTTGTGGATTCTTGAATCTCGCCATTAACAAACTTGATTTTATTCTTTGAAAATAACGCATGTTTCATCCCGTGACTCCATGTATGATAATTGGAGTCATTAAGATCTAAAGTAACAGTTACCATCCCTAAATTCTCTTCAGGGTGTAAATAATAAAGACTAGCAGGAAGACGTATGTGAAAAAACAAAAAACAAATGCCAGAAGAGAAGACAAACGGTCATGCAGAACCGCATATGAAAGATGATGAACAGTAAAAAATTATTTTTATCATTACTTTGTGAAAATAGAATACACCCTTTTTGTAAGATACAAAGCAAACTTCTTTACTAAAAGCCTAATATATTGTGCGATGTTATCCATAGGAGTTTTAATAGTTTAATTTTTAATTAATTAATCATAAGATCATAGTTTAAAAGATTAAAAGCTTGGTAAACCAAAGAACGCCACTTAATAAAAGAAAAAACACATTTCCATGATCAAACAATCATATATAATTATTGATGGTGGAAAGTAATAATAATATAAAATAATAGCACAAAACAATTATTTGGATGTAGAAGAAAGTTTGAAATTGAAAGAGAATTGAATTGTGATTGAGAAGAATGTGTAAATCGTATTAGAAAAGTCTCTATGTGAAATTGTTTGAATACCATCACATTCTTAGTTATTTGAAATCTTATACTAGAAAACTTTGGTGCACTCTAAAATAAAGTCCAGATAACGTTGATCGATTACAATAGGATTATTTTAATGTTTTAAAACCTTCTAAAATCCTAATTGAATAGATCCCTTAACAATTTTATAAAATTTTTACATTTTTGGTAGAATATTTTAAAGTAGATTTTAAATTTTTTTCGAAATTCTAAAATAATCAATCCAAAAATAGTTAAAAATCAATTTTGGATTATATTATCTTAAAGTGCATTGTTTTAGAATTCTCCCCGAACATATAAGTCGAAAACTATTTAATATTTTTTGTTGCTCTTTATAGAAAGTATAAATATTTTAAATGGTTATTGAGGTAAAAAAAATATGAAGGTGAAAAATTAAAGTCGGAGATTATTTCTAAATAAACATAGAAGTGGGAAAACAAAATATAAATAAATAAATAAAAAATAGAAGTTTGAAGTAGAGTTATCTTAACTCATTCAATCAAAAACCTATGACTGAAAGTGTTGATTATGGCTGTGGTTTCTAAGGTTAAATTTACTTGACCAAGATGAGAAGTGATTCACAAAAGTTCCTTGGTTAGGGTTTCCTAAATGTATCTTATGCATGAAGGAACGTAAGTTGGCACCCCAAACACGTACATTGCTTCCCTATTCAGTCTCTTCCTTGCCCATTATCTGACTTTGAATTCAAGCTTGCAACTTTGCAAATCCCTTTTGAGAAAAGCAAAGATTCTTAGGCATATCCGTTCACAAACATTGTAAAACGCATCATGATCCATCATCAGGTAGGTGTTCATATGATATTACTTTCAGTTTTACTATAAAATCTTGAGTGCCATTATCAGTATCCCTCTTAAGAAATCTCCAGGATCAATTATATTCCTGGAATGCATCAAATACTTATTAAAGAAACAAACTTCTCTCACAAAGGCAAAGAGCTCTTGGGAGTCTCTTTACTGCATTTAGAAGTCAAGAGAGAAGAAAAAGTTGTTGAAAGAAAGAGTATTGAAGTGAAAGCAACAAAGGCCTCTTGTTGAAATAAACCAACAGCAAAACAATTGGACCAAGTTTGTGGTGAAGCACATGGGCTTAGTTTGCAGCAACGGTGAAATGCAGAAAATGAAGAACCTTGGCAGCATTGGAAGCAGTGGGAGGCTATCAGCAGAAGAGTATGAGGATGAGGAGATTTCAAAGCTGGCAATCTCCACATTTCAGTCTAAGGAAGAAGAAATTGAGAGGAAAAAAATGGAGGTCAGAGAGAAAGTTGAACTCCAACTTGGTCGTGCTGAAGAAGAGACTAGGCGCTTGGCACACATTTGGGAAGTAAGTTTCATGACATATAAAAACATAGTTTCAAAAAAGTGAAGGGAAAGTGTTGTTAGTGGATTCAATCCCAAGATCAAACAATTCTTGAGCATGATCATTTCTTTGACAATGTAGGCCTTAGTGTTACATCTTAGAGTTTGGTCCTGAAATTGACATCTTGTTTATCTTTAATTCTTGGAAGTATTGGTATATACAATTTGGTCCTGAATATGTGTTTACTTGATCATATTTTAGTCTTTCAGAGATTAATCAGTCCTCCTCAAAAGTGTTAATACATACAATTTGATGACTGAATGTCTTAATTTTTCTGACATTTTGATTATATATTTGTGATGAAAGGAATAAAATGTGAACAACTTAACACACACGAGGACTAAGTTGTACAAATAAACATTTTCAGGAACCAAAAATAAACATTGTCAATTCAAATTGTATATTAACTACTTATTACTGTGCTGTTGACAGAAGATAGTTTCAGTTCTTTAAGTTAAATCCAAGCTATGCTAATATGTCACGAGTTGTTCTTGTCATACTCTCTACTAGGAGCTTGAAGTGCTTGACGATCCCATGAGGAAGGAAGTTGCAATGATACGCAAGAAGATTGACTTGGCTAACAGAGATTTAAAGCCACTGGGACTTAACTACCAGAAAAAGGTATATTTTGCTCACAAGTTAAAAGGCTGAGTTTACCTATGAAGATTTTATTACTTCCTAAACACATTGAAATTTTGTTTACATTATTATCTAATCATAAACTGACATGTATAATAAATTTATAGACTTGCGAAATCATACTTACTACCATTTCTGACTTAAACTTGTAGTTTTGAAAGGAAAAAAAAAAAATCATGAACCAGAAGTGTTAAAAATGGGATGGTTTTGTATTTCTTAATAATGTATGCTATATGGCAAGAGTGAAAACTAATCTTTGGTATTTTCTGATAGGAGAAAGAGTGTAAAGAAGCCTTGGAAGCTTTCAATGAAAAAAACAAAGAGAAGGCTCATCTAGTAGCTACACTAATTGAGGTATATTGCATACAATATCTTTAAATGAGCTTTTTCAAAAAGATTTTTAAATGAGAAAAATAAAATTGATTTTTCCATATGTTAAAGTTAACTTAAGTACAAACTAATTTATACAAATTCTCACGTATAGTTTCTCCAAATTTTTTTTTTTAATTTGTGGATAAATTAATTTGACTTTATAAGAAAGTCAATTTTGTTTTACTTTTTTTTATAGAAGTCTTTATAGAAAAATTCTGTAAAATATACCCTTTTCAGTTTAATTTGCTTCTTGTCATTCTGGTAACCATATATCTGTCGCCGTATTTGCTATTTTATATATAGATGCTGACTGAGAGTGAAAGAATGAGGATGAAGAAACTGGACGAGCTATGCAAGACAATAGAGTCTCTGTCTCTGAAACCATAACCTATGCGTTGATGTGTTGTGTTTACTTGCTTGGTATATTCAATTTTCAGTGGCTTGTGTTTAAATGTTATTATTCAAAATTCAAAATGCCTTCTGGACGGAACAACGAGGATAAAAGGGAAAAAAATAGTTAATGGTTTTTTCACACTGGGTTGAGTGAATGAAAAGAGCAATGTGCAGCCAAACATAGAATAAATGAGTTATGCACGTGAATCTACAAATTCTTGGATGATATAAACTTGCAAGGTTTTAAAATGACTGAGAAAAAAAAAAAAAGCTTCAGTGTTACGATTCATGTGTTTGATAATTTATTATAATTAAATTTTTTGAATAAAATGTCTATATTATAACCTTAACAAATGAAATATTATTTTACGATAAACATTTAAGTGTTCTGATCAAAATTTGTCTATATCAAGATAACAAATAGTATGCAGGAGTTTCAAAATTGTAACCTTAAAAATTTAGTATTAGACCAAATTTAACATAATCTGGATCACTTAAACTCCTAGATTATTAGAATATGTTCATGTGTAGCAAAGCAAATGATATAAATTACTACGGACATTACCTCTCACAAATTTAATATATTATGTATTCTCAAAATACGTGTGAAAGTAAATATATATATTGTTCAGTTAGCTAACTTTAGAGGCTGAATGTGCCAAAGTATGGAAAAAGAATATAGAAATGTTGAAAATAGATATTAAACAAGGTCAATGTACATTGAATAATGTATTATTTGGGACCTATGCTTTGGGTATAAACTAGAAACTGTTCATACAAGTATTCTTCATATAGGTAGCTGTTTGTACTCTGCCAAAAGTTTTGGAATATCGTCCATGCGCAACTGCAATAGGAATAACAGGAGACAATGAAAAATTAAAAAAGTAGTGTAGTTAAACATGAAAAAAAATGACAAATTATATAATGGGTTCCATGGGTAACTTTCGTATTTAATGTAATTAATCACAGACTTCAACCAAATTTAAATAAAGACTCTGCAACAATGTGTACCAAAAAAGCAATACCAGACAACCTGATGTACCGTTAGTTTCAATTTTCAAAATAGTGCCACTGGCATATAGTTTTGATAATACTTTTATAGGTACTCAGAATATTAATACTGAAATATCACTTTTACAATATAGTTTTGGTAAAGCATACCCAAGAAGAATAATATCTATGACTTTGGTATCACTACATCCAAGGAGAATATCAAACTATATTTGCAGAATATTTCTTAAGTAAAAAGGCATATCCAAGGAGAAACAAAAGCACAGGTAAAAGGGAATATCCATTAACCACAAAAATATACCTGAGTAGCATTTTTGACATGGTAAAATTGATGGATCACGGGTTCACCAAATCCAGGTTGCTGGGCAGATGCACTCTTTTCTCTAAAGAGGTTAGACAAACAAGCAACATAAGCCAAACTATTCACCACTCAAGTTCATAAAGAAAAGGGATCATCCATAAACAGATATATATACAAAGTATACGCCACGCGCTTGAAGATTCTTTTTCTTTTTCAATCAAAACAATTCTTGATCTCAATTTCTCTCAAGCCTCTCCAATTTTGGCATTATAAAAGAAACACTCTCCTCAATAACTAATTACCAGAGGGTTCTCTAAACCTTATGTTAAGATCTCCAAGATCCATTCAAGGATTTGCTCAAGCAAGATAACAAAGATTGCCAGTAGATCAATAAATTTTAGAAAATTCTACCTAGAAACTTCATTGAGAACATAGAAGGTAGCAGATTAGGCCAGTACGAAGTTGACAATAGATGGTGTGTGATCAATTGCATACGAGTACCCAAAGAAAAATAGTAATAAATAAGCATGCAAGCCAAAATCTGCCCTAAATTTTGCCGAAAATAGGAGGCTCATCAAGTTTTCTAAACACTAAATGCAAAAATACCATAGAAAGATTTGGCTGAAAGATATAGTTCTTACAGATAGTGCCTGTATATAAGACGTTGGTAATCCCGAAGCAATGGTCCAATCTCTTTGAGTTTAACCATATTTGGTTCAGACTTTCTCCAGTGTTTACGAATTGTTTCAATCGCCTTGTTCAAAAATGAATTACTACTTCAATTAAAATTACGATGATATGGACTTATACAAAATTTTCATGCAAGTAAAGGAATAAAGGAATATTACCATTGAATTAGTAGAAACGTTTTCACCTGCTAATCTTGATGCTACTTCAAGTAGCTCTTTATCTTCGAACTCATTTACAATCTCAAGGCTGGAATTGGATGCCGAAACTGATATTTGCAATCGTCTTTGTAATTCAGAGAAAGGAAATTTCTCTGCTTGGCTTTCCTGACAAAGGTGTCAGCAGAAAACTAATCAAGGAGTATAATGTGTTCAAATTTTACTTAGAATTAACAAATGAAATCTAAGATTGCCAAGCCAGTGCCACTAAAAGGACACGACCAAAAAAGAAGAATTGGCAAATAATAAAAAGGCAAAAACTGTGCTTAGGGGGAGGAGATACTGCCTTTGGAGTGCCCCAAAAAACGCACCTCACCATAAAAAGGGCATAATAGACAGAAGAAAAAGGTATTTGAGCATTTTACAAAAAAATTTCATTATAAAATTATCTACATGTGCTTAACACGGTAAAAGGATAAAAACATTAAAGTGATAAAGTAATGAACATGATAATAGGATATAAATTAGAAGATCACAATAAAAAACATAAATGTCGTAGCCATAGAAAAAACTCAACAAAAAGACATTAACAACATAGATAAGGGACCCTTGGTCGCTAATACCATCACAAAAAGAGAATTCAATCCAAGAATACATCCACGAACTCATCATTAGATTCAAATCCGCAGCTGTCAACACATCCATTTCATCTCCATTTGATTTCCAGTCATTTTCAATAATCAACGCCATTTGATTTCATCTAAATTATACTCCACAATGCAGCCAGTGCCTTTTGATGATGACTGTATATTAGCCTGAGGTTTAGTATTATTTTTACTTGCTTTACTAACACCAACTGCAAGCTGCCCTTTCCAACATCATCAAAGATAGCTTTGTCTTTATCAACATATGCTTTCGTATTCATTTTCATTTGTCCTCCACTATCTCCCCATTTTTTAAAATTTAATTTTTCACAAAAAACCCTTGACCACCACCAAGAGTCCAAGACCCAAATCTACGTATGTTATTATTTAGTTCTCAATTTATCATTACTGTTTCCTTCCTTTTAGCATCACAATTAACATATTAGATAGGCTGTTTTTCTTTTTTTTTGGTACGAATTTGAACACTTAAAATTGAATGTAGAATATATTTCAATAAAGAATTAGAGGTGAGTAACTTGTCTAAATGACAAAGGCATGGCAAGAGGGATGCAATTCTTGAAGGACAACACCGCAGCTAGAAAGAAGCACTTATCTATTTTTCACACATTGTGCTCTGTCAATAAAAGTGTGGTTGAAACATAATTCCTGGATCCTTTAGCATTAAGGTTCTCCTCCATAACTTTTATCGGAATGGATAGGTTTGCCTTAGCCTCATGATGTGTTCCTGCTTATGGATTTTTTTCAAGGGTGTTTCTATTTCATATTTGTGAAGACTAGGTTGCTCTTTGAGTTGACTCGTTTAAATTTTCCAGTGTCTTTATTTCATCTATTTTTTCATTGTAGGAGAATTCCTGATTCTATTCTTTCCTAAGTGATTTGTTCTTTAAACAAAATCAAAATAAGAAAAGATTGTGATTTGAAAAACTATGTCAAATATAAGCCACTTTAAAGATTAAAAACAACAGATAGGAACTCAAAAGCGTTGATAATTAGATAGCACAGTAGCAAAATTAAGTATTTAATAACCAGAGAGGTGACTAGTGAGTGTTGACTATAACAATGCTCCACTATATATCAACAGAAACACTTAATACTATATTTACTAATTTTCTCATTTAACCCAAATTATGAACATTCTCTTTAAATTAAAAGAAATATTTAGGAGAAACAGAAGCACCAATTAAGAGTTAGACAAATACGGGATGGATCGCAAAGTGAAAGATGGGTGCAAGCAATACAAAATTAACCAATACCTTTAGTTGAGGTTGAAAATCATCGTTAAAAGCATCCTTACTTTCAGGAATATTTCTTGGTGGAGATGCAGTTAATCTATTTGCGATTGGGTCCTCTGTGAAACATGCAAAAGAAGTGAGAGGAATTTAGGATGCCACTTTTAGCTTCTGAACAGTTAGATTCTTTTTACTCTTTTCATATAAGGTTGAAAGGTTTCAGCTTTTTAATGAAAATTCTCCATTAAAAACAAAAGCATTTCTGGAGAGGAAGATTCTGGATTGAGTATTTAAATTACAGTACAAGACAATAGAAAATTCGAAGACTAGAATATTCCTTCCATTCAACTCAAAAACAGTACTCCAAGAAAGAACTCATTGCCAAACAAAAAACAATTAATTACCCTTATTTGCACAGTTTTTCAGTGAAAATATCTAGAATTGAAAAAAGAGTAATTGACAAAAAAAGCAATAGCTTTATAGATCACGATAGAACAATGAATACCTTGAGGGACTAACCACCATGGATCACCATAAGTCGTTTTCCCATCAAAACCGCCAATTAGCAGATACCGTGAACCAACAAGTGACATAGAGTGGTATGCTCTAGCAGGAGGGGGTTCACTGCCTATAGAGAGCCGCTTCCACTGTGCTGAAACTGTTGCAACCGAACAGACCAATTAATGGAATTTAGTATAGGCCATTTTTCGAGTAAAAACTTTGATTTTGTGCGGGACTTTGTCATAATTTAAATAGAAAAGAAAGGTGTCATTTATGATTTGTCTCAAAAATCATGCATTCAAATATCATAGTTTACAGACAAGCCTCTTCAGCAAAAATTAAAGCAATGTGTAACATACACTGAACAAGAATGTAAAATTTTCATGGAGTATCAATAAGGTTCCAACAGCAATAAAGGATAGGTTTGTAACTCTCCAACTCATGAAGATTTATGAAGCTCACATCATAAAGAAAAATGTAAGTGGTATGAGAAGTTTAATCTATTATACAAGAGAAGTTTTAATCTATCATACATAAGAAGTTTTAATCTATTATAGAGCACAAAAAAATAAGGGATGCTGGACTATTGAGAAGAGAGCCAAATATTTATTTGATAAATTTTAGTTTTAATGCTTACAAAGTGAAATTAAAAAATAGTATAAATAAAAAAGAGCAACAAAACTGCAGCTAATTTTCCTTGGATACTTCAGGTAACTTCATAAAATTAGACTTCTGAACTGGAACCAGAATCTCTGATTTCCATTGACACAAAAAATGGAAATAGCAGACTCCCTCATAAAACTAGCATACATCATCCGTTTTTATCCCTCAAAACATTTAGCCAAATCCCCAACCGTATTCTGTATGTGAGAAATGTATGTGCAAGGATGCCAGAGACCATCAACAAGTTGACTTTAACAAAGTAGATTGACACAAGGACAACAATTATACTGGTTAATAATACAACAATTGTGATAGATTCACTGATAGGTATAGTGAAAGTTCTCACCTCTGTCTAATATAATGCAGTCATTGTAATAGATATCATAACGACTCAACCATCCACCAGTGCCATGGCCTCCAAACATCAACAACTGTAAAATCCTCTCCAACAAAAATAAAAGGAATAAATAAATGACAGGATTTCAGGTTAAAGCAGTAAATTTATACAATTCTGACTAGCGATTAAGAAGTATTGAAGAATCTAGAGGGGAAGGGGAATCACAACAGCATAAAAAATTATTTGATGACATCAACCATAATATAATATTATTTGATCTTATAATTCAACTTGGTAAATATAAACTTCTTTCTGATTGGTAAAACTTCATTAAAAGTAAACGTTTGATATCTCTTGAACAAGAGCACACAAGAATCTAAGAAAGTCATAAGATAAGTAAGGCAGAGAATTTATCACTAAGGAAAATTGTAAAAGGAGAATAAAGATAACCAACTTCCTAGTACCACACAAAGGAAATTATATATCCCTTGGAAATAAACAAGTTCATGCAGCTCTTTAAACTTTAACCTTCACCAGCAATCAAAGTGTTCACTGGTCACCAGGGCTATTGAGCCATCAAAGCCCTTTCTAGGGGGCATTCCACCTTAAACTACCGAGGGTAGAGAGCATTGGGAGACAATCACATTCCCAGTATACCCATAACTAGAAGAAGTAGTCGAGACAATTCTAAACTCCTAGCACTAAACAGTTAGTCCACAATTTCCTTCATGTTCATGAAATACCTCCCTTTATATAACATTTAATTTCAAAAGGAAGCTGCTAGTCTTCAATTCTCAAATACACAGAATAGCCAATCTTTTTTAAACCCCAACCCACCATAAAAAAGAATAATAATAATAATGATATTTAAATGTAGATCATTCTATTACAGGATAAGGTGGGAACAGTATAGAAATCCATGTTTGGAAGTAAAAACAAGAAAGCAATCCACAATATTAGCAAAACTAGAAAGAGAAGGATTTTGCAAAGGAGATTACATAATGTCCTCCAGATGTAACTGTATGGCCGCATCGGGGAGAAGGTGCTTGACCTGGAAGCTTTAATTGAGTCCATCCAGGTGCTTCATTCTCTTTCCTCCATAACAAATACACATTGTAAGTACATAACCCATCTTATTTAGAAGCTACCAAGAAATAAATATTTCGTAGCACAAGAAACTGTACTAAGACAGGAGAAAGAAATCGTAAGTACATTATAAGTAACCCATGTTATTAAGAAGCTACCTGATAGACAGAAGCAAATACAACATGACGACAATAAGACAGGATTGCAGGTTTATTATAGAAGGAGGTTTAAAAAAATTACTAAGAATACAGTTGTAAGGTAGTTTTCACAGCTTAGTGTTTGCTAGCAGTTAGGACCCCTTTTTATTGGAAGTTTAGGGAGAAGGGGGGCAGTTTTTCAGACAATTGAGTTTTGTAACTGGATTAATCCAGTGGAAAGGAGAGTGCTCCTTTGTATCTTTCGTTGTATGATTGGTGAAATTGGAGAAGTTCAGATTTACTTTTCTTTGTTTTCTTTGAAAATAGTGTTGATTCCTAACACTAGTGAGAAATAAGTATTTCTTAGTATAAGAAATTGTATTAAAGATGGGAGGAAGATAATATAAGTAGACAAATCAAAAGACTTTCTCCAAAGAAAAGATAAGAAAACAAAGAACCAATAAGGACTGAAAATGTTCCAATTCCATCTAATCACTTTGCATGTCAAAAATATAAAATCCCTTGAAATGATGGACGGTTAAATTAAAACAAATGATAGCCTATAGTTTGCTACTGAAGACATATTACAAAATGGAGGTCTCTTGCTGCCAATTCTCCAGGTTTCTTTCATACTACTTGTTCACTTCATAATACAAACCCATTTATGCATTTTAAACTGGCACTTTCGTTTTTCCCTGCATTTTTTGTCACTTCTATGCCCTCTATCTCTTTTTATCTTGGACATAGACACATGCTATGTTGAATAAAATGGCAATATCAAGTGGTCTTTCTACCAATGTTGTAATATCTAAGAGGAAATGCACCTTATATATTTTGGAACACCTTGGAAAGTCATGCAGCCAACTTAGAGACAGAACAATGGATTCAAATGTCAAGCTTTTATCTGTAGCAAGGAAGCCATTACCAAAACTAACCAGATTGAATACTTTTCATAAAACTAAGTATTCCACCATCACTAGAACATATGTCCTTTTAGCAGCTGTAAGTGTGATTAACAAATTCTAAATGCTTCAGCACTAGTCATACTTGGGCATTATTATTTGTGAATTAAGCCAAGGACTTCCATGCAAAGATTGGACATGTGCAAGTAATTTGTTCTACAAATGCAAACTACACTGGAAATAGACATTCTTCTTTAGGATACTATGTTCTTATTGGAGATAGTTTAATATCTCAGAAATTGGTAGAAATACTGTGAACAAGGTAATTCTGTCTTCTAAGATATTATGTAACCACAAAACTTGTATTTATAAGACCTATCACATAGAATAGTCTTTCTTGTGTAATTCAATCATAAAGATGGTAAAATATGCATACCTTCTTCAATGAGGCCCTTCAATGCCCATAGATCACCCATAATAGGTCCGCCTCCTCCTGTTAAAGTCAGGATATAGCACTCATTTCAGCTAATAAATTCAAATTGACATTACAGCAATCAATATGTATGCCTCCTTCATCAATTCAGAGCAGTTATTTATTTACATACAAGTTAGAGAAGAAGAAAAGTTGCATATTCAATACCAATTCTAACATAACGTGTATCAGAGAAAGAAATAGATTATAGAATGGGCTTTTGGATAAGTTTTATGATGTTCAGCAATCCAACATCGATGCATCTTTGAATATAGAAAAGATTAACCAACACTTGAACAAGTTGAAATTTATTAGTTTCACTAAAAAATTTGAGTATCTTCAGTATTGCTTCATGACCATCGTGCTAATCTAAAATTTCACTAATCTTGCCCCTAAATTTAAACCAAAAAAGGAAGAGCTAAACCTTGCTCCCAAACTATTATATTAAAACTACTTCTCAAAACTGATATGATAGTGAAAGTGAGGAAATGACACAAATTGATCATTGTTTGAGAAATTAAGACATGCTCTTCTATTTACATTGAAACTCACAAAAATATAAATAGAAACAACAAATGGGGAAAAGAATAAATATTCTCCTGATAAAATACTCTTTGAAACACCGAAATTGCCTAGTGACAACGGAATGTATTCTTTTTATTTAAATAGAAGGACTATAATCTCAAAAACAGATCAAAATCCAAACAATGAGAACTGTCACTTCACCTCTTCCACCGTAAACAAGCAATCGTTTTTCAACCATAGTGGCAGTATGCCCACATCTAGGGTGTGGCAATGTTCCAGAAACTGAGAGCTCCATCCACTCAAGAGAAACTAAGAGGAAGAAAATGATGTTATGCTTAGTTACAACTGGATAAGGAGGTAATTACACTGTAGGAGACAAAAATTAGTCGTAGAAAAATACTAGTGTCCAAGACATAAACATCAGATAACCACTTTTTTCCGTCCCATCCACCATACCTGCATCACACAGAATTCATCTCATTACATGTTTTGATTTACTCCAACTCAGTCTAATTAGCATAAACGAAAGGTCAAATTAATTACTATAAATCTCACATAACAATTTTCCGGTTTCCAACAGCCGAAGCTGAAGCAAAATCTCGTGGCGATGGCAAGTCTCCAAAGCCAGTTAGTTCAGACCATTGCCATATGTCTGGAGCAGCATCATCCATTCCAAGTGCCAGCACGCCAAAACAATGTCAGTCCCAAAAATGTCATAAGTTAACATGAACTCAACAATGACCACACAAAATGCCATACATACCAGTATCCAAAACCCAAAAGTCCCCCAACCTGTAAAATCCAAACACCACGAATTACACCACACATTATAGTTACCAAAGAAAATAAACTCCGAGATGCACCACAAACCTTTGACTCCCAAAACGACCACCAAAAATGAACATGTGACAATCAATGGCAACGGCAACATGGAAAGCCCGAGGGCTGGGACCTACATGCCCATCTGAACCACTTCCAGTGCACTCAGGCTGAAACCATTGCTTGGCCTCTAAAATATGTTAAATGAATAAAGAGTTCAATTTTGTGTGTATGCATCGAACCACAATCATAAATCACTACGGTAAATTCTTCACTTTTCCAATAATTATAATGAAAGTCAAAGTCAAGTCAACTATAATTTCTCATTGATGCTAATAACTTCGCATCAAATTAAACACTTCAATTTCAATGAAAAACAACGAAAATAAGAAAAGCGATTGAGTTACCAATATCATAGACAGTGATATCACTGAGAAACTTCTTGTCGACCAGGCCTCCGAACACGACAATCTTAGATTTCCCTATATTAACAGCGGAGTGACCACTGACAGTGATACGAATGAAACGAACTGAGATTATGAAAAAGAAAAAAACATCAAAGAAAATAAGAGACATGAGGAATCAGTGCATTACCTGCGACGTTGGGGAGGGGTTCCGGCGAAATCTGAAGAATTCGCACTAACCCAATAATACATTTTTCTTTTGTTTAGTTTGTAATTCTTTCTGTTCAAATCAAAAGGTTTGTGATGTAGCAATACAAATCAGGATCAACCCTGCACTGTGCTTCTTTTACAAATTTACTCTGAAACAGGGTATGAAGTGAAGTAATTAACAGATTAATAACAGATTAGATAAATAAAAACAAATTGTATCTCCAAGTGGTTTTCCTATTTTACCCCACTAATATTTCTGAGTTACAATATAAAATTCATAATAAATTATATAATTCCAAAAAAAAAAATAGTAAAGCATAGTGAAGGAATAAACTAACAAAATAGTGAGATAAACATAATAGCTGCTCATATTTTTAAATAAAATAAAAGTATAAGTATTTTGAATGTTTGATTAATTAAACTTCTTATTATAACATATTTTCACTACCATATAGAATCAATAATATATTTAATTATTTTTATTTCAATTAATAAATAAAATCGTATAAAATAAAAATAACATATGTTTGGTTATAAAATATCATAAGAAAATATCAAAGACTGTTACCAATATATTTCCTCCTTAAATAATATACCAATATATAATAATTAAAGAGATTATTCATTTGGTATACATGTTTTTTTATTTTTATTTTGTCTTTAAAGATAGTTTGAACTTAAAAAGATTATAACAATATATAAAATATAATCTTTGTTTTACATATTTCATATTTATATTTTACTCTTGATTATATATTAAAATAATATATATATATATATATATAAATAATAAATTATACAAATACCAGAAGTTATTGCACACATCTTAACATTACAAATCATTGGCATCTTTTCATAGTACATTACTAAAATCATCATTATTAATTTTATTTTCTTAAAAAATATAATGACACAAAGTTGCTCTTTTTCATGAGTACAATTAGTACAGTATAAAAAAACACATGATTTGTGATTACCTTCATATCATTTGTGTTATTTGCAACTCCCCACCTCCAAAACTACAACTAAGATATTGATAAGACTATAATTATATATCTCTTAATCTAATATCTATATTTATATAAATTATTTTTTGGTTATAAAAGTTCTTAAATAAAATTTATTTAATTTATCCAAAAATTAATATACTTTCATAGGATTAGTGAATAGTGTCCATCTTATTTATCCAAAAATTAATATACTTTCATAGGATTAGGATAGTGAATAGTGTTCATCTTATATGTAAGTAAAATAATATATAAAAATGTAAATATAACATTAAAATCTTATATAATTATACATCAAGTCATAATTACGTAACAACGATTATTTTTATATCATCTATCAACTTAATACTTATATAACCTATTAAGTTACTGCAAATAGTAAATTAAATTTATTTATTATGACTAAATTTTATATTTTAGATATCATTTTATATTTTATTATCTACCATGAACTATCTAAAAAGAGCATGTCACACATAACATACATATATCTCCATATCAATTATATATATACATCTATATATAATATATATCACTTGAATGACATATATATTGTTTGAACAAAATGTAACCTCAAAGCAACACCATCCCAAATCTTTCATTATCCCAAATCTCTCATTACTCTAAGGATTACTTGTTGTTTGACCTTGAACATTAATCGCTTAGAGTGTTATAACTAATGCTTTAGTATAAAAACTTGTAAAAAGAATTTTCACAATTTTCAAAAACTCTTCTAAAAAAAAGTAACTTTTTGAAGTATAAAAGATAAAGTTACCTTTTTAATATATATCTTATATATATTATTTTCTCAGTGTTTGTGTTATATAATAATATGGTAAATCGATGCAGGTGATATTTAATTTATTTTTTTATACTTTAAATTTTAATATTATTTTTATTTAATTACTGTTTTTAATTTATATTTAAATATAGTGTGTTATATGATTATGTTATATATTTTATATTTAAATAGTTACATTATATATTTTTTAGAATGTCAAATTTGACTACTATATTTTTATTTAATTTTATTTTTAAATTATAAATATTAAATATATTTATTTTATAACTTAATCTATTTTTTAAATGATAAATTAATATTATAAAAAAAATAAACTAAACTTTTACTTTAAAAAACTAAATATATTATATTATATTTTTTAAATAATCTTACTAAAATACAAAATCATACTGAAATACAAAAATATTAAGAAATATTAAATAACATAGTAATTAAATATTATTTCAAAAAGGAATAAGATGACATCTAAAAGGATATAAGATCTAGTTTATCATCATAGTATTCTTAGTCTTCTTCTCTCAATAAACTCTTTAAAATACAAAGAAGAGGAAACTAAATTGTGGGATATTGCAAAAAAATGACTCTTTATTGAATGTGAGTTTATCTCTTGATAAACCAAAATTAGAAGATATATCTTTCAATGAAGATGAAATGTAGAAGTTGTATCTTTAATTAGACTTTTTTTTATAAAAGTTCTTTTTTTACATTATTTAACTATATAAATAAATTTTAATAAATTCATATATATATATTTATATATATTATCGTGTTCTCGTGTCTATTAATTTTCAATTTAGCCATATTCACATATTCGCGTATTGTATCCGTTTATATCCCTATCCATGTTAATAAGACAAGTGAACTTCCACCAACAATTATTAAGTATTAAATATTAATGGCTCTCTCAGAATTATAATTAGTTGTATGTGACACCTCATTTTCTCTTGCTTAAAAGCTTAAAAATAATAATTAAACCAAGTCATTAGTTATATTGCTTTAGTATTCTATCAAACACAGGAACAATATGACTCCATAACAAAAAATATTTCAACATAACATGTTTAAGCAATCATCCTATCATTTAAACAACTTAACTTGGTTAGTATAATTCATTCATATTACTTAAGTTTTCTTTAAACAATCATGAGAACAATATTCAATATGAGAGCAACTTCAATAATCCAAAATAAGCACTTTTTTAAGATTTGTTTCCACTACAAACAAATTACGTTTTGTAAAACTTAATTAAATCAATATAATATCAAGACAACTAACTATAACAATATTCCCTCAAATAACTAAGCCAAAATTATATGCAGTGCAACAACTATAACAATATTAACTAAAATCTCTTAAAAAAGAAAAACTTTTTAAACTTACACATTTTATTTAGCATTATCTTTCATATAATCAATAAAGTACGATAAGTACAAAAAAAATATTATTAGCTTATCTTACTTTAATTGAAACAACCTTTTATCTAATAAATACTTGCAAATCACTTAGAAATTCAAACAACTAAATAAATATTTAAAACTTAAAGAATACACCATCGAAACTATTCATCCAAAAATAAAATAATATAAAATTTCAAAGATAAACTATTTACCAAAATCAACATTAAATCGGTGTAAAATAATCTTTAGGGCATTAGCTTTCCATGATCTAAATTTCACAACAAATCTACAAAAATGTATAGAGAAACTATATAAAACGGAAGCTTTTTAAAATAAACTTAAAATGAACATCTAACTTTTACCTACAAACTTCATATCTAATTCATTTTTAACCCTATTATTAAAATATTATTGATTTTACATTACTTTTATATTAAATTATTTTTTTACCAAATAAAAATATTATTTAATATTAATACGAATTAGTAATTGAAAAATCTTTCCACTTGAAAATAAATATATAATTATTTTATTTAAATTTTTCATTACCTATATAATTACGCGAGAGAATATATTTTGTAACCACCTTTAATACAATTTAAAAATTAAAATTATTATTTATTATAATTTATCACATAGAATTCATAGAATTCATTTGACGTGGTAAGAACCTGGGAAAACAATCTTAAAAAATACAATAAAGATTGGCAATATAAAAATAGAAATAACATTAGTTAAGAAGAATGAAAAGAGAAAGGAGAGAGAGAGAAAGGAAGGAGAACGTGACCAAGACAAGATCCTTCCTTCCACAGTTCCCACCATCTTTCTCTTCTCTTCACTTCCTCAACTCACACCACAACTTCTTTTTCTCTCTCTTCACAACTACTTTCTCTTCCATCACTCGCAATTTCACCATATTAACTATCTTACTATAAATCATATTTCTGGGGTTTTGCTCTACCAGCTCTGGACTTTCTAGTTTGCCCAAGATCATGCAAAACTCCGTGCTTGATCCGCAAGATCAGAGGTATTTTCAATTTTCCCTTTACTGGGCTGCTTCGCCTTGTACTTTCTGTTTTTGGGTTTCAGCTGTGAGTGGTGTTTAATGTTTTTGAAGTTTTTCGAGCTTGCTTTCTTCTCGTTTACTTCATGGGAAGGATTTTGCAGGTGTTCCTATTTTCGCAGTGGGTTCGACTTTTTAGTTTATGGGTTGTGGTTTGGTGCTTTTGCTGTGTAATTTATTGTTTACCATAATTGTTATTTGATGCTTGAGGATTTTTTATTTTTTTTTTTGTGATTTGGTTGGACCCCACAATACTTTTTAGTTTCTGGCTTAGTTCTTCGGACATGTTTTTACTATTCGAAGTACTCCAGAGAAAGTTTAAGATCTACTTGAGATATTGGGTCTGTTCTTGAGAATTATAATCTTCTAATTTGGACCTAGGACCTAGTTGGGGTTTCACTTGTAGTTAATTGTTACTGACACATGGGTGAGAATGGCCTCTTCCCTGGGATTCATTCCTCAAGTTAGTTTTGGAACTCTAGGACTAATTGACTTCATCTATCCTCGGAATTCAAGTTTGAACCCAATTTTCTGGACATGCTATTATATTATATTTCAAATTCGTAAGGAAATCCAATCTCAGAAGACTAGCCTGGGGGATCTCATGGCTTAAATACCATGTTATGCCTCCTTGTTGTGGACATAAAGTTACATATCCCTTCCAAGTTTGGGATCCACAGTGTTCAACTGCAGTTACACACTCAGAATAGTCCTTCCCCTGGTCGCTCCTTTATAAGCTGCCTCTCCCACTTTACCCTACTCTCTGGTCTCAGCAAAGACACTAGCTTTCATGGCTCACAAGCTGACGTAGTACAAGGCTTCTAGATAGGGCAAGGATTCAAGGATTCAAGGATTGAGAGATGATCAGTTAAACATAGTCAATGAATGGGCTGTTTTTCTGTAACAAACCAGGAAAAGAAAGTTATTTATAATAATGGATTTATGATTCAAGGAAAAGATCTGCCGTACAACTGTTGAGGTTTTGCTTTTATAGTGCAACCTAAGCCCTTCTAGGTTACATGCTTTGCAGACTAACTCTTACCCATCACCAATTGCAAAATGTAATCCTTTACTTCTAATCCAAACACATTAGGAATCCTTGGACGTAAAGTATAAAATCAAAATAAATATTATCTAAATTCTACCCATTATCATTTACTTGAAGCTACCAATATTGATGGGCTTGTTTGTTTAAGCTTGATAAAACTTGAAAAACTTCTATAAGATATATAAATTCTTTAAATATGTCTTTTAATTTCAAAGCACCTTTTGTTTTAAAAGCACACTAACAGGCCCTAAAATTGCTTAAGACCAGTAATTAAAAAACCTGTCTGGTTGATCCAACTCATTATAGTTGTACGGCAAAGAAACAGAGAAAATGTAAGAAAGTGAAGGAGACGGGAAGAGAGATCCAAATCTTGCGCTAGAAGCTTTCTGAATAGAAAGTTGAAACTAGTGTCTCTGAATGATGAGAGCTTAAAGTCTCTGTTAGAAATATAATATTGTCTTAGAATATTTTAGAGCATCTTGGATAATCTCTTAGGATTTATTCTTCTTATATATTTTGATTTATTTACTTAGTTAGTTAGGATCTTTATAATAGGAATATCTGATTGGAATCAGATTTATTCGAATGTGATTTATAGGTATGTCATATCATGTATATAGGAATGGAATATCCTATAAAATGGATTCCGTTGTGTAATCCATAGACACAGTTCTGATCATCTCTAACATCTATTTTTTTTCTCTTTCAACAGTCTCAAACGTAACCCTGCATAAATCAGTTAGTTACAACTGTCAGAGACTTTTAGAATAGAATCACAAATCTATATGACAGTTTTCATTCTAACAAAACTTAATCCGAAAAAAAACTTAAAATTGGCCTTCAGGAAATGGAACTTCTTTCCTGATGTTTAGTTATGACTAATTTGATCACTAATCCAGTAGTTACCTGTAGCTGATACATGCTTATATATATATATATATATATATATATATATATATATATGTGTGTGTGGATATGGAAGACCTATGTGGGGCACCTTTTGGTAGTGGGATGCCTGTTTAATTACTGTATTCATCTCGTTTCTGATTTCCTGGGTGCGCTGTGTTTTCAAAGGCTTCCTTTGGAACCGTCTCCTATTTAATTCCATGCTGGACCAATCGTTATACTAATAATCAAGTCTTCAGTCAACTGGTGGAATACATTAGCTGATCTGGTACATCAATACATGTTCCTGTGCCCATTCCAATCTTGTCTGACTTTGCTAACTTCTCCCTCTCAACCCGTATCTTGTTTGTTCAGGAAACACGTTTTTGTATTGTATCTTTTCCTGAATCTCCTTTAAGGGATGAAATAGAAAACCTAGTTTACTTCCCAGCTCAAACTGGATGCAAACTTATGGTTGACGCTGTGGAGGATATAGAGCTCTTATGCAAAGTGGAAAAAGTACCTATATATATAGATAGAAATAAATAGATACAGATATATCCATCTTCTGTCTGAATAACACACACGAGACGCTGTTCAACCATAGTTCGACAGCCCGAACCATCCAATGTGACCAGATATTTTACTAGTTCAATAACTAGTCCAGCTTTAAAAATTTTAAGATAACTCTGTTAATGGTTATTTACTTTTCTTATGCTCTTGCATTACAAGTCCATGAAGGGTGCTCATCCCCAAAATGCTAGCTTATTGGGTGGGAGAGTCTTATGACTTAAGTACCACATTCAGCTTTTTTGTTTGCTCACTGCTGGGTATAGCATATTTTAAGACATTTTACTTAAGGAAAACACTCTTAAAATAAGTGGACATTTTCTTTGGCAGGGGAGAAGGGCTGATTTTCTTTCTATTTAATGTGTATGAACTCCTCTATTTTTATTTATTGAACTTCATTGTTATTTTTCTTTGGCTGGAGAGAGTTTGGGGCAAGGTAAGACGAAAGAAAAGGAAGGAAGGATGTAAAAAGTCAGGATGAAGGTCCTTCCTTCCTCAAAATTTAGTCAGCATAAATTATTGAATGGTTGTTTAGGATTTTTCACTACCGACTTAGCATTACAATCAGATTTCTTCTATTTTTCTTCCCTATCAGATGTTTTTTGAACTATATTAACCAAATGTGTGTCACTTAGGATTGTTTCCTGTAGGGAGGATTCGACTGCAATGACTATTGAATTCCTGCGGGCAAGATTGCTTTCGGAAAGGTCCATCTCAAAAAGTGCTAGACAAAGAGCCGATGAACTGGCAGAAAAGGCATGTTAAGTTTAAGTTTCCTATGTCTAAACCCTAAACCCTATACTGGTTAGAAGAGTTTTTCGAGAACTTCTCTACGAGAAATATAATTTTTTTTTTTTTTTTTTTTTTTTTAGGTAGAGAAGATCTGAAAAGCTCTTCTTACTCTGTACCCAAACTGGCCTTTAATGCCCCCTTGTTGATGCTAAATGTTTTCTCCATTATTTTAATCAGGTCATGGAATTGGAGGAACAACTAAGGATGGTGATTCTTCAGAGGAAGATGGCAGAGAAGGCCACTGCTGATGTTCTTGCCATTTTGGAGAATCAAGGGATAAGTGGTGTATCTGATGAATTTGATTCAGGCTCGGACCTTGAAAATCCCTTTGATTCTAGTATGAGTAATGAGTGTGCAAAAGAGGTTGAGGGGAAAGGAAGACAATATGGGTCAGATGAAATGTCTGGTTCCAATGTAGATTCTTCACTAGTATCAAGTAAAAGTTTGTTATGGAAAGGACGCCATGATTTGTCTCATTCTCTGGAAAAGTACAAGACCAAGACTACTAGTGCGAGGAGGCAAAGCAGTTTTTCATCTTTTAGTTCTTCACCAAAGCATCGCCTAGGAAAGTCATGTCGCAAGATAAGACATAGACAATCCAGGTAAGTCGTAACCTCTTTTTCTTTCTGATCAAGTTTGTTTTATCCCCATTTATGTGACTAGTTTCCACAGAGAACAGTGATATTTTCGTGCTTGTTCTTATTGTCTCTATTTGAGGTAACCAACAATTAACAAAAAATAGGCTTGTTTCCAGTTTAGACTTGGTTCCAACTCATAAGCTTAGGGCCCATGAATTACCAGGGTTATATTATATCTCTGGTTGCTCAGTTACTGTTTTGCAATCAAATCTGATGTTAAAAACACTGTGCCTATAAATTTGGTGTTTCTTTTGATAAATTCTTGATCCCTCATTTTTGTTTTACATCTTTTGAGGAAGTGTGTCTCAGAAAATTGGTAATGCTAAAAATACTAATTAAGTTTGTCTGCATGAGAGTGTTTTATTTTATACTTTTTATAGTCTTGTCCTATCTGCTCCAAATTCATATCCGAATAACCCCTGAATGTAATTTGCATTTCTTTTTTCTCTTGTAACACTTGTCTTCCTGATTGCTTGTGAAGTTGATAAATATGTTGTGTTTTCCCAGGTCTGTAATGGAGGAATCTAGAGACAAGTTTGTTCAAGTTAATTGCCAAGTAAATGAACTTGTATCCTCTTCTGAAGGATTTCCAAATTTCCCAGATGGTAAAATAGAATCTAAAATTCGAGAAGAGGATGGATCAGAGGCAAACCTACTTAGCAAAAATCATCACATAGATGGATATGGAAGAGAGAAGGAAATGGAAAAGGCTCTTGAACACCAAGCCCAACTTATTGACCAATATGAAGCAATGGAGAAGGCTCAAAGAGAATGGGAGGAGAAATTTAGAGAGAATAACAGCACAACACCAGTATGATTCACCTAGACTTACCATATTCTAAGTGTTTTTTCTTGAAACTTGGTGTTTGGTTGTTGCATTTATGAAAATTGCTGGAAGGTTGAAATGATTTTAGGCATAGTTTGACATTAAAACAGAATTAGAGGCTCCATTAGTTTATAAATGTTCTATGTAGAGAATATCATTTAATTTGTGGCAATGTGCTATGTATGCTAAACTTTTGCTGCATTTGGTTGGAGCATAACTCATGTATCTTTAAGGAGATCTCATAGGATCAGCTGATGGGATTAGATTAACAGTATGATTGGAAATATGGTGGATCACGTTGAAAAACTATGGCAGCTTTAAAGCTATTCTTTAGTGTGGTTGAAAAATTGCGGTGTCACCATGGTTTTAATTTGATTCCGAACATAGAATAGGTGATTGACTTCTGTTTGGTGTAAAGCAAATGTTCTTCCTTTCCTTTAATCTTGAAGGATTTGTTAGCTTTACTTCATTGGTTTTTATTGTTCTTTCTTACTAGAGTTTGGTTAGGGGAGGAGAGGACAGTGATAAAATGCAATATACTAATTGTGCAGTGTTAGACTAAATGTCGTGTAACTTGCCTATGTTTTAGCAATTGCAATTTGCAAATTTAATACAGGAAATATATGTAACAGAAATAACATCGGGAACACAAAACATAGGTGCATTGGACAATCCTTCAGGTCCTGAAAGGCTTGAAGTGTTATTTGTCAAAAAATACACATTTTATTATAATTTCATTTGCCTTTCCAGTTGAATATATTTGTTAAAATTAAAATGAGGACAATGTTAGGTTTAATCTGCCTTGTGCTAAATTCAAATATAATTAGAAGAATGTAGTTTATTACAATAAAGCTTTTGACCGCATATTCCTATGGATATTTTAATGAAAGTTAATGCTGAAGGTTCAAGACTAGTCTTATAAGTATTATTTTTACCAATGTATTTTATAGTTGTCATATATGGTCTGTTTGGTAGAGAGGGGAGAAATAGAGTACGTGGAAATAAATTCAATGAGTAGAAATAAGTGAGAAATAAAATAAAAAAATTAAATGTGTTTGGTTGAAGAGAAATAAAGAACAGATGAGGAGAGAGATAGAGAGAAGCGTGAAAATGAGTGAGAAATAAAGTAGAAAAGTGTTGCTGAGACCACCTACTTTTTAATTTTCTCTTTGCTGTTTCTCTCATCAAACATACTAACTTAAATCCATCCTTTCAATTTCCTGTCCTCTCCGGCCAAACATAACATTAGAGTAAGTAGTGAAGTAACTTGATAAGTAACAAATAGGAAAATTATTTTTTATCTGAAGATTAAAGTATGGTCACATACATAAATATGGAAGACCTTTCTTTTTCAAAATAGATGTAGAGAACAAATTCAATGAAACATATGTATGAAGTTCCGTTTGATCAAAATGTTTGAGGTAGAGTGTTTGTTGTCTATTATATGTCAGCTTTTTAATCTATGCTTCCACTGCATTAAACAAGTAATAATTTCATTCTCCTGATGGTTCAGTGAACATAGTTAATGTTATTTTCTTCTATTAACCTTGTGCATTTGATGATTTTATGATTCAAAATAGGTTATTTAATGCTTTCTCATTCCATGTAAAATCACTCAGATATGACTGAGTTTTGGATCCTAAATTATCCAGGATTCGTGTGATCCGGGCAATCGCTCAGATATGACTGAGGATAAAGATGAAGGCAAGGTTCAGATTCCTAATGCTGCTAAGGTGGTCACCTCAAAGGCTGAAGAGAGTAAAGGAGAACCCAGAGGTGTTTGCTTATCAGAAGAAGAATGTAAAGCTGAGGGCAGAGAAATTATGCCAAAAGCACACGATGAAACAGATGGTTACAGAAACCAGAAGAACACAACTTTTAGCACTTCTGGTTTGCTTGGTCAAGAAAACTCACACTCCCCACTGAAGGGAAATCAAAATGAGATCTTGGTAATTGGCCACCACTCTCAGTCTTCTGATATGAACCATCTAGATCCAGGTAGGCATAGTTACTCCGATTCCAGCCCTACTTGTTCCTTTCCAACTGATATTCATGGTGTCCAGCACCAAAATGATGCTTCAAAAGACACAAAGGATCTCTATGCATTAGTTACTCCTGAACAATCTCACAAATTCGATGGTGTTCTTGAATCTCTTAAACAAGCTAGAATATCCCTACAACAGGAACTCAATAGGTTGCCAGTAGTAGAGAGTGGGTACACTGCTAAACCGTTGGCTTCTGTTAGTAAAAATGAGGATAGATTTGAAATTCCCATTGGGTGTTCTGATCTCTTCAGACTACCGACAGATTTTTCTGATGAAGCAACTGCCAGATTGAATGTCCGTGATCCAACGACTGGATTTGGTTCAAACTATCATCTTAATGGAACCATGTCTAGAACTTCTGTTGGTCAGTTTTTCACCAATCCTCCTTACTCTGGCAAAATGTTGATGAGCCTGTCTTCTGATGATCAAGCTCTTGCCACCCGATTCTTGGAAAATGGGTCAAGATTTAGTTCTAGTAAGCCCCCTTCTGATCCTTTCTCAAATGGAGGTCCACTCTCTTCCAGTAAATACTCATATCCTACGTTTCCCATCAATCCATCCTATCAAAATGCAACACCACAGATGCCATTTGGTGATGAAGTTTCAAGACCCTATTCAACTAGCACAGTTGGGGTTCCTCTTGCAAATCGTTTCTCATTTAATGGCGATCATTTAAGATGAAACATGTATATATAATTTCATTAGGTTAGCAGCTAAGCTTGGTGTAAAAGTAATGGTTTTTATTTGTTGTGTACTTTAAAGTGATTCTCTGTATTCTCTTTAGTTGTGTTGGGAAGAGATTTTTGTATGACAAAATACACTCTAAATTCTTCCATTAATCTGGACTGTTTTTACTTTAAATACCAAACTGGACCATTTATTGGTCATCAAGATTTTCTTCGTAGATTTATCTCTAGATTTGATAATTTGAAACTGAGATTAAATCTGATATTGTGAAACATGTTTCAGTGTGTTAATCTCACACAGTGATAGAAGAAAATGGAGGGGAGGGAAGGAGAGGGGATTTTTTTGAACCTTTTTGTTTAGTTCAGTTTTTAGGAGAACAAAATTCTTTCTCTTCTATATTGTGTTCCTCTTCAATATTGGAAGGATCGGGAGGAAAGAAATATTTTAAGTATATTGATACAAATATTTTTATTTATCTTTTAAATCTAAAATTATGAGCGAGGAAGAAAATTATTTGTTTTAATTTTTCCCTTTTCTTGAGAACCAAATAAGAAAAGGATCATTGTACCTCTCTTCTGTTAAAATTTCTCTCCTTTCTACCACTCAATGTTTTTATTAAAAAACATGCCTCCTTTCCCTTTTACTACCGTCCCCACTTTTAAAATGTCATCCCTTCTCTCTTGTTGAATTAAACATATTCTTGGTAAGTTGAAAACAGAATATAGATTGAGTTTAAATTATTGAATGTAATTTGATATGTGATTAAATTAATGTGACAAAACTATGGGCTTGTTTGAATAAAAGGTACAAGTGGTTGAGAGTTTTTCTTCTAGAAATATAGATTCTTTCTAGCAGAGAATTTCTCCAAAATGTCATAGTTTTATATTCAAACAGATTGAAAATGTATTAAGGTAAAAGGAAATCATTTTGATAGACTTTCCAGAAGAAAACTTTCAAATGCATTTGGAAAAAAAGTTAACTAATTCTTCCTTCAAAATTTGCTCTTTTGGAAGGTATGAAAGGCATTCATTTTAAAGACTCCGAAGTCAATCCAAACTCATATTTTGTGATTGCATTTATCTGGTTTTTATCTCATTATTATTTCACAGTATCACAAAAACTTAGCCTTGTTAACTAAAACCTGTTTCTGCAACATTCTCAGGCCTCTTGTCCCACCTCTTTGTCTCCTTGAGATCTTCCTCAGTCCTCACCCATCACCTCCTTGAAATTTGTCTTGGAAAATTTCAACACCCTTTTCAGCTTTTTTTCCTCCATATCATGTCGTGCTGCCCACTACCAAGCTCATAATTGAAGATTTCGGATATACTGACAAAAGCAACCAAAAAGGTCTGTTTAACTCACTTCTCACTTTTTTTTTCTTCACACCCTAAAGTTATGACTACAAAAGAAAAGAAAAAAGATTGATCTGAAAATAATTTTAAAAATTTAATATAAATAATTAACAAATCTATTTTTGAGTAACAACAAATTATTTAGAAATTAATAATTTTTTTAAACCGAAAGAGAACCAAGTGAAATTGTTGTGGATTTGTAGCAGCAAGAACCGTAGCAAAAGGTTTTTGGGGAGGTGAGATTGTTGATTGTGAATAGTCAAAGCAGAGTAGTTATCAGGTCCAGGCCTCTCAGTTTCCATCAATCTCTATCTGAGATAGTCAATTTTATTTTTAATTTGAATAAAAAAAGCACCAAATTATCTCGTCATTGAGATTAGAGTAATGTCATTTTAATAACCTTTTGTCAAACTTACTAAAAACTGGACCAAATGATCCTGAACCCAAATGGAAAAATATGGAAGGTGTGACATCACAGTAGTACAACTCAACTTTTATGAAAAATACACTTATTAAACTTGTTCTGTTCCTTTCTTTTCAAAAATAAAATAGTACTAAAAAAGGTGTGTTAAATAAGATGAGAGTATATGGAAAAATGTATTTTAGAGGATAAAATATAAAAATAAGTATTAAGTAAAATAATAACACTTGAAATTATGATTGATTTTATTATATTTTTTATCTGTTATTTTTAAATTAAGGATGTGTATAGGAATCAAACCTCAAGTTAACATATAGACTAAAATTGTACAGTTAAAATGATAAAAAGAAGTTAAATTTGTAAACAAAAATAGATGAGTAAAAATTGGAGAAATTTAAAAGGGAGGAGGAAGTACAAGTAACTATCACATATAATTTATAAAGAATCTTTCAATTATTAAATTTAAACTTGATTCTTACTTTGTAAGCACTCTCTGATTTAACTAATCAAGCAATTATTCGCTTTCTAATCTATTAGTTTATTAGTTAATTGTTTAATCATTATCCTCTTCCTTGATTGGATCAAGAGAATAAAAGGAAAAAAAAAAAAAAAAAAAAAAAAAAAAAATTATTAAATAAAAAAAAAAAAAAAAAAAAAAAAAAAATTAAAAAATAAATAAAAAATTACAAAGTATTTCAAGAATTTTTATTAATTTTTTTTTTTTCAATGAAACCATCCAAATTAATTTTCTTCCTCTTATTTCCTCTTTCCTTTTTATGAAACATACTCTTAAAAAAGATAAGTAGATTATTGAGTATTTTTCATAAAATA
>Ga0099825_1000094_pt1 | contig 60930 bp, 28 predicted proteins | sample SiratroredBW_FD_76838 | JGI IMG/M metagenome (GOLD analysis project Ga0099825, IMG submission 76838) | Root nodule microbial communities of legume samples collected from California, USA - Siratro red BW | ecosystem: Host-associated > Plants > Roots > Nodule | place: USA: California | collected...
ACATATATAAGAACACACATAGACACTACATCTATAAAAAAAAATATATATATATATATATATATATATATATATATATATATATATATATTATCATTTATTTAAGAAAATAAATAATTAAGTAACTTGTTTTTTTATTTCAAAATAATTAGATATTTTTATGAACAATTAATTGAAAATAAAAAGTGATATAATTTAAATATATTTACATATATAATTTGTGTACGCTAACAAATATTATGGATTATATATAACTGTAGGAATATTATATATTATTATTGAAGAAAGAAAAATACTTAAACAATACATTATAAATAATTTTGACTAAAATAATACATATAATAATGTAAATGTAATACATATTTTATTTATTTCCGTTAACACTTAGACATATGTGTACTATCACCAACACATTATCATTAACAGTTTGATTTGGCCGTTGTTAATAAATTGTTGTTAATAAATTGACATAACGTGATTATAAATGCGTTATTAATATAAGATGATTGTCAGTGTATAAAAGTTCTTAAAAGATGGCCAGTAGTAATAAATTGATCGATAAATTATATTTATCTTTCAAAATGTCTCAATTCAATCTTAATTTAAAAAAAAAAAACATATTTTAACATTTTTTATGCTTTTAGTTGTTAATAGATACTAAAATCATATCACTTAAGGGGTATTAGGTAAATATAAAGATTACAAAAAACATTATTTTTTTTATAGAGGTGATGAGTTTGAATTTCAAAATATCAAACATATAATTTCCTTCAGTGTCCGATGTATCAGTCACAGAATCCAAATCACGTCCTGTTGAATATTCTCTATAACCTTGTAATAGGGCCATGAGAGACAATAACGATGTGATTAATTCAATTAAAAGGAATGTTACGTGATTGTCTCACTCTCATTATAATAAAGGAAATTGATAAACGTATAAAATTATCTTTACAAAATGTCTACATTAAAATGTTTCATGTACTGTGATTTTTAAAATAAAGAGAATAGCAATATAGTTCCAATCTTTGTGTAGTAAAAAAATCATTGTTTGGCATACATTTAAACTCGCTTGAAAAACAAAGTTTAAGAAAAACAAACATTAGTGATGGGTTTAGTTTTGTAAACTTTCTATATCATGAATGTTAATCTTACGGGTAAGAAAGTATTAAAAAGGAACATTGAGAAGTAATAAATTGATAAGATTTTGGTGTGTGTGAAAGTTGCTTTCAGTGGTAGCTTTCGATGATTAGGCATCATAGCTGGCATCACTGCTGTTTGGGAAGAAGCCATTGAAAGACTAAGAAGAAAATGCTAAACTCAACTGCACATGTGCTGGTGTCAGTATTTGCAGTTACTCAAACAACACACTTTTCAAGATAAATAACTTAAAGAAAAACTTAAACAAGATAAATAAAAACTATATGTTAAGAACAAAAAATATATGTTTTCTATTTTTAAAATTAAATTTACAGAAACATCTCATACTTCTACGTACAAAACAATATATGTACTTGAGGACCTAAATGGAAATAGGTGGATCTTATTATCCTTGCAAATTATGGCAATAAACATGTTTTTCCATTTTTGGAATTTCAAATTCCATGAGATAAGAATAATAATACAGGTGTACCTTTTGTCGCAGAAATATGGATTCATGATCGAAACTTTCAGCAATGAGTTATTTGCCTTGTCCAAACAACGTCAAACTATTGAGTATTTTCCTTAATCAAAATCAAACAATAACATTTTTTAGCAGATAAATTATTTTTTCTTCTGGAGCAAGTTAGCACGTGACTCCCATCTTTCTGCTATATAATACACAAATTGAATGCGATTTTAAAAAATAGAATATATGTCAACTAAATATATATAATTAATCAAAATGAGTCCAGTGAAGTAATATATAATTCTTCAATTTTTAATTAATCTCTCTCTTGTCCTATGAGACACAATGAATCATTACAAGGTATGTGGAGATCTTCCTTTTTTAATATATCAATTAATTTAATCGAGCTTGCGAAGAAGGATGTATTAGTTCATGCACTCAATCATATTTTAATAAAAAACCATCGACACCTGTCATTACAAAACCTATAAAACTACATAAAAAAAATATATCTTAACAATTGTTTTATTTAAACAATATTGATTGAGTTTTTTTTGTCTTAAAACAATCACGGTCATTCGATTTATCAACTTTCGCCACGTAAACATTTTGAGTGTCATTGATTACTAAAAAAATGGTTATTATTGATATTAAACAAATACAAACTATTCAAGTTTAGTAATTGATGACTGTATAATTATGACTATCGTGTTTTTGACCAAATTTATAACATTACCAAACTTAACATTAAAAATATACAATTATATTGATTTACTATTGATATATTATTTACAAATTCTTCCAAATATATTACATTTAAAATAATAATAATAATAATAATAATAATAAAATAAACAAAACAAGCTAATTGAAATACATTAATATACATAATAATTTATCATTTCCACTATTCAGTCCACAATATTTATTTCACTCATTTCATAAACTCAACATAATTTATATAATTACAATCAGTTTATGAAAACATGCATCTACATGATATAATAGTTTGTTTAATTATTAAGTGTTTTCTCATTCTAATATTTAGTGATAGCCTAAATTATTAATATAATAGTTTTTGAAAATCTGTCTCAATCTCACATGGTTAACGGAAAATTTTATTGACTTCTCACCGCTACATACGTATATCATTATGGATATTGGTGGAATTTATAAATTTTTATGCTTAAAGTAACTCAATGATTATATTATATTCACAAACACAACTTTACACATATAACAATAGCTAATTCATCCTTCATCTCGGATCTTAACACTAAATTACTTGTAATTTCTTATAAATCACTCTCATGTGATTTAACGTTAAATAAGTCAACTGTGATTCTTCAAAAAAGTTTAATATATTCTCAAAATATCCATGTCTCATCATAATTCATTTAACATCGTATAATGCTTATATATTACTATATTAAATTCAAATAAATTTTCAGAGAGAATGATATGAGAATAAATTATTTTAATATCTTTCCTGCTTAATCAACTATCCATTATTTGAGCAAATAAAACTTAAAAAAGAAAAATAGTTGTTGCAATGTTTATCTCTCTCAAGCTATCATTTAATGTGCGAAATCAAATAACCAATGAGTGACTTATTTTTAAACCTTATGGGAGGACCATGAAATTATAATCATGGTGGCTAAATATTTAATTACTTTAAAAAACTCTATTTGAATATATATCAGAGGTACACTATGTTTTAAAATAGGTTAATAGTTTGGATAATTATTAAACAACATTAATTACATATATCACTACAAGAAAAAGATTGTTTAAAAACCAATTTTTAACTACCAAGTGAAATGGTTACTAATTGTGAACAAAATAGTCACCATATTAGAGTTTTGTTGCTGAAAAAGTATAAAAATAAAAGTAATGATTGAATTTAGTGACCAGTTAAATCAAATAATCGATATCTAACATTAACTACCAATATTTTAGTGACCTATACCATTAGATTATAAATTAATCTTTAACTTAATTGGTATACTCCTCGAGAGCAACTTCTTTTTTTGTTTAATCTATTGGGTTCACCGTGTAGAAAATATTGAAAAAATTATAATTTCATTTTACATTAATTATAATAAAAATAATTCCAACCTATCGTACTCTATTAAAAAAAGTAAACAAAATAAATTGCAAATTATTTGATTGAAGTGATATTGGATACTTATATTTCTTTGCTTGTTATTAGTATATTCAAACCAACACATAAAGTAATATCTAAACTACAACAATACACGATTTTCTAGCTAAACTACAACAATATATAATTTTCTATGTAAAAAGAAAAGGAAAACATAATTGAAATTGTTGGAGGGTATACTTTCACTTAAGATTGTCATATTTCTATCTTGCTTGAAAAACGAAATTCAGAATGTTACAAGAACTCGTTAATACATTTAAAAACAAAAGAAGAAATTAGTTTAAACAATTTATAACAACAAGAATTAAATCTTAAGTTTCAAAGTTTTGTTACTAAATTATGTATTATCATGAAGTTGTTAAATTTGGAAAGTAAAAGATCGTAAATCTTCCTTCTGCGAATTGATTTATTTTTTTTTAATCAAAACCTAATTCCAAGTTAGCTCACAATCTCTTTAAAAGAAAGAAACCAAAAGATCTAAAACATGTAAGGATAAAAAATTAGGTTCAACCTTTTTGATTCTTATATGAAACAAATTATTAGAATTTCCTATCTTAATTTGTAAAGTTTAGAAAAAAAAATCAATACCAATGTATGATTCTAATATTTTTGAAAAGGTAAATCAATATAAATTTTTATATATTTGGTGGTTGATAATGATAAATGTTAATCATTAACTTTTTATGTGACATTTTCATTTTTCAACTTGATGACTCAAATTAAACCAATTTTTTTTATTAAGATAATTTGATTAAAAGTAGAAGAATTTAAATTAAATCGAATTAATTACTTTTGATGTATTGCTTCTCTTAAACCAAATCAATTTAACTTGATTCATGAAAGCTAGAATTAAGATAAATTTGTCCTTAAAGACAGAAACTATGATTTAAATTTTGGAAATGCGTTCAAATAAAATTTTGTCTTTTCTTTGTTTGATGATAATACATGTTAATTATTAACTGTTTCAATGTCATGTTCCTTTCTTGATTAACTTTTGTTGCTGTTGTTTGATTTTGTATGTTTAATAGTTTTATGTATATTTACAGAAATAACTTTAATTTTTTTAGAAAGAATGCATTGATATTTATGAGAAAAACTCGATATATTTCATAAATAATTAACACATAAATTATGCAAGGACTTATGTTTTTGTGTGTGAAATTGATTAATGAATGATCATTAAATTTCTATATGTTTAAACATTTTGTTTTATTCAATTATATATGTGATGTAAGTGCATTTGTTTAAAATTTAAGTGGTTTATGACAGTAGGGTTAATTTGATGAGAATGGTATTTTGGAAAGACAGATAGTTTTGGACTTCAGTAAAAAGCTTATAATGGTATTACTATTTCACTCTTTATCCCTTTCAAACCACGGTTTTCTTATGATAGAAGGAAGATTAAGGTAAGGAAACTTTCTGAATTTTAATTTATAATTTTGATTATAAGTACTAGTTTGACTTTGGATCAGTATTATAATTGTGCGTGAGAAGATTTGAGAATTTAATTGGTGATTTACTAAATAAGTTAAATGCGTTGGGGTATTATGTTATTGAGAAAAAAAGTTTCATGATGCAAGTTCTTGATGCATTACATAAATTGTAGTAAACCATAATTATGAGTTGAGATATGCTTAAGTCTTAGAATAAATTGGTAGATTAATGTTTGAGAGGAGAAGTTTGAAATAACGGGATATGAAATAAATTATTAAAGAAATGGTTTGACGAAGAAGTTTTTAGAGAATTTTTACTTTATTATTTTATAAACGAAACTCAAAGTCATCCATAATAAACTTTTGAGAGTTTTTATTTTGTAATTGATATTAATTGATAAATTTGAATTTTTTTAAATAATATATATATATATATATATATATATATATATATTTAAATGTGACAAAATTTAGTTGAATAATATCGTTCTGGTGATTGTTAGTTATTAAAATATATTTGGTTATACTTTTTTATCCATTTAATAATGTATATAGAATATTATGGACAACACGTCAAATTGCATGAGCGACATAATATTAGTAAATAGAAAATCATTATTACTTAAGCATTCTACTACTAGTTTAAGCAATAAACATTCTAAAAGAGATATTGATTGCATCAACATCTTTCTTTCTCACACTTAAAGTTGTAACTGGACCGAAAAAAATTATCGTTTCAATGACCAGTTATAAGCCTCTATACATGTAAAACTAACAAAAATAATAAAAATTACAACTAGATTTACAAATAATTTTAATCATTTTTAACATGTTTTAAATCAATTGAAATATGTTTTGGTATTTTCAACTTTCCTTACCTTAATCGTTAAAGAATTTAGAAAAGTTAAAGAAATAATAACTTATCTTTAAAAAACTTAAGTAGCAAATCAAATTTATCACTACGCATCCGAATATGCAAAATTAATTTCTTTGACTCAAATATGATGTGCAATAACAAAATTCCCAACATACCACTGAAATTAAAAACAAGAAACTTGATATTAAAAAAATAGAAACTTATAAAAAAAATTGTGATGCGAGATTATCTTCTAAATTATATTCTCTAATTGATAAATAAAAAATAAAAAACTCATAATTTCAAAGAAAAGTTAGATGTATATATTTTAGAAAAATCAAATGTTTTATATTTAAAAAAGTAAAAGTAATTTATTTTTTATCATATATATATATATATATTTTATTTAAATCTCATTTTCTCATTAAACTTATAAAATTGGTCCGTATGAAGTATTTTTGTCTACTTATTATTATTATTATTATTATTATTATTATTATTATTATTTTTAAATAAATTACTATATATAATCACTCAATTGATTAAAGTAGGTAAATTTTGTTAATGTTCCCATATTAACATTACATTACAGTCAACTTTGAAAGAAAAAAAATATTTCTTACAAAATGGCAAAATAAAAATTAATGACTAAAAACATTTTTAGAACTTATCTGTATATTAGAAAAAACATTATGTAATATATATATAATTTAGGGTTTATTGGCCCGTTAACACTTAGCAGCAGGAGAAGGGTTCTGGTGAAACCCTAATTCAACCCTTCTTCTATATGCAGGGGACTAGTTAGGTTTCAGAAAACGGAGTTGAAGAATACTCTGTTTGCGCATGCCTGATACTCCACCGGGTATCAAAGGAAGCTCTACCATCTTTGTTTTCACCCCTCGCCAAGTTTTGTTAAGCAACCAAACCATGAAGCACACTGCTCAGAACGGAACTGCAAACTCCAATCGGGAACCAATACTTCTCCTTCACCAATCCGTTGCCCGTTATTTGGAACACTGTGGCTTCTCCAAGACGCTCAAAAAATTTCGCTCCGAAGCGCAAATCAAGGTCAGTTACATAGCCGAGTTCTATGTTTGAACAACTTTTAGTTAGATATTTCACAAAAGGACTGTAATATTATGCCATTGATTTTGTACTTCTTTTAACTCTCGTTCCGTGGTTGACGGGGAAATCTTTGTTAAATCATGCTTGTTTTCGGCTCATACAACATGATTTTAGATTTGTGAAAGAATCTGTAATCTTCTCACTTTTTTCTTCTACAAGTGCTTTTGGTAAAATTTGTCACGAAACTGAGCTTTATATGCTTGATGCTACGTTTTTACCAGAATTCCTCAATGTTCCATGTTTTTTTATTCCGTATCGCTTCTGAGTAACAGATTTCATGCGACTGGGTCTTCATTCAGTGTTTTACTTTGCTGCTTATGCTTGTGTTGCAGAAAAATGATTTGGAGGGATCGCCAGTTGATCTAGAAGAAATGTACCTCAAGTATATAGAAATATGGTAAGACTAGTAATGTTAGCTTTGCGTTGTGAAGTAGTTATTTACTTCGCTTTGTCAATAATACGGAGAATGGGTGCTCTCATGACTGTGAAAGCAAAATTTAAACTCTGGCCTGCAACATTCTTAAAAAGGATTTCAATATATGCCTTTACGGATATAACTGTAAACCAACTAAAATATCATTATGCTAATGTAATATTGTTGCTTTTGAAGAATACAAAAAGTGTTTTCTTGTTTGAAAGTTTTCTTAATAAAGTTGCTTTTGAAGAAGTTCCTTTTGTTAAAATTCTGTTTGACCCAAATGATTTTTTCCCTGTTGATTTAGTGAGATTATCTAGAATATTTCCTATCTTAAAAGAAAGTATTAACAGGAAAAAGTACAATTGTGACTGTCAAATATCTTCCAATTCATGAAAAGTAAAAAAAGGCATAGAATCAAGCTGCCAATGAAAAATGTGTATATCATTTATTACTGTTAGAACGGATGCCCTTAAAAAACTGCCTAAGTCCAAACTATAGCTCCAGGAGAAGATGTAGACTAAATCATATTTCTTGTATAAAGGCATAGAGATGCCCCCTGAAGATTCTGTTATTCTGCTTCATTTAAATACACTGCTGAATCCTATGAACTTCAGATTCATTCATTTTGTTTCGTTATTATTGTGAAAATTCTCTAAGCATACAATACAAAACTATTCCTGATATTCTTTGAATTCTGAAGCTGGCCCCTGTCAGATGTTACCTGTGAGAATCCATGTTTTGAATGAACGTGGTTATTACAAATAATTTGAAGAGGCAGTGCCACTCTTCTAATTTCTGATGCACCAATTAGTCTCTGAATGAATGATGTTTTGTATATTCAGCTGTCATTTCTGTGTCATTTGTATCTCAATTGAGTTTTTCCTTGTTTTATTTTGTCTCTTTTCAGTGGCAAAGATGCCAAGGCAAATATCAATGATCAAAATGAGCAAGGTAAGCTTAAATTCGTTGGAATTTTTTCTTGTCTTCGTTACTTCCTTAGCACGGTTAAAATTGTTGCATTCTGACAGAGGTCGTGGTAAATATTGGAAATGGTCTCATTACTTGCTAGGGCATGTTATGTACATATACCCTCTTAGAATCCCACACGAGAGCCTTGGGCTCTGGGACACCCTTTTATTGTCATGACTTTAAATGCCTTCGTATCTCATTATGTTACTTCCTAAGCTCTGGCAATTGAATCTTTACATTGCCTCTTCTGCTTCTGGATAGTTGCAGATGTGCCGGACAAAAACAAAGAGGGTAAATCCAAGGAAAAGAAGAAAAAGAAAAGCAAGTTAGTTTCTGAGTCCCTTGCTAATAATGTGGAAGACAATCAATTGGAGTCTGTTACTACTGTTGCAGATAATAAAGTAAGCGCTGATGTTTCCACAGATGCCAAAGTTACTAATGGTCCTGAGACGCAGAAAAAATCTAAGTCTAAGTCGAAAAAGAAAGACAAGCGAAGTAGCCAAAGTGATGAAATAGCTCATACTGAAGATCCCAATGAAACTGTTTTGAAGGAAGAGAATATTGAATTGTCAAGCAAAGAGATGACACACGAGGAGAAAAAAGATTCTAAGAAAAGAAAAAGATCAATTTCTGAAGAAAATGGTCAACAGGTTGCAGATGTAAAGGCAGATGAAGAAAACAAACGCAGAAAAGTAGAAAATATAAGTTCATCTAAGAGAGGAGAGAAGTCAGCAGCAAAAAATGCAAACCAGGGAAATGATTTAAATTCTAATGAAGAAGATGTTGTGGCGAGTGGTCAAGTAGGTGGTGATCAATTACAGAAGGCCTCTAAGGAGCCAACCAATGGAAACTTTGAGAACACTGGAGAGAAATCTTCTGTACAGAGGTCTCAAAAGAAACAGCAAAAGGGATCAGTTGAGGTATGCTTTAACCAATGGCTATTCTCTATATATGTCACTGTCTGCAATATAAAGCTCCTCTGAATGAAACTCCATGCTTATTTTTCTATTGTTTTAAGATAGAATAATCCATTTACTTTTTGCATACTGGCCTTTGCCAAATATGATTGGTTTGAGTTAAGTTAGCCTTATTTCTGTTGAGGAAATATATGCTCTTAATAAAGAATCACATCATCAATCAATACTATGAATACTCTATTAGACTTAACAGAGTCTAAAACTTAGGTGTTGTTCCAGGTTGTGGTGTAACTTTAAATTGAAGTTTAGCGTTGTAAATTCCTGAAGTTTGTCCAAATGCCCGTAGTTTACTATGTTTCCCATATCTGCTATCTGTCTGTCCTTTTTAGGTTGTTTGCACTGATTAATTTGATGTTTTCTTTCATTCTTTGCCTATGATTACTGTATTCTCCAATTTTGGTTTGTTTAGTTGTATGAACCTAAAATACCAGTTTCCCTGATGGTGGAATTCATGTTTGTGATAACTGTAATTGCAGCAGAAATCCGTGAAGGTGCCATTTCAGCGAGTACAAGTTGAAAAGATACAGTTTACTGATGAGAGGCTTCAGGATAACTCTTACTGGGCAAAGGTATGATAAATTGATAGTTTTTCACTTCTTTTTTCATTACATTTGGTGTTGTAAATTTCACCCTTGTTGCATTCTCCAACAAATTGTTACTGGTGTATCCGTCTGCAGGATGGTGCCGAGAATGGTTATGGTGCTAAAGCAGCAGAAATTCTTGATCAAGTTAGAGGAAGGTTTGTGATTTCATGAGGAGTGATTTTTGGCTTGCAAGTTTAGCGCTTTTACGGACAGTATAAATTATTCACATGGTTGCATTAGTTCTACTTTAGCTTAGATTTTCATGTTATGCATTGTGTATAATTAGAATTGTCATTCAATTCTAATTTTCTGTTCAGCTCACTCAATATAACTGTTTAAAAGACTGAACCATGCCTTTACGCACAATATCTTTAACATACACATTCTATAACTGTCTTTTCTCTCTGATTTTTGTATATTGACATCGAACTTTTTTCTCTGATTCAGGGATTTTCGTCATGAGAAAACCAAGAAGAAACGTGGAAGCTATCGGGGAGGCCTTATTGATTTACAATCTCACTCAGTAAAGTTTAACTATTCTGATGAGGAATGACTGGGAAGCATGTAGAATTCTTTTGCCTCAATTTTTGTGATATGAAATTTTATGATCGGGGAGAATATTACAGCCAATAGACATTGGTAGCTTGTGGCAAACAAGTTTATTTTCATATGCATGTTTTCGTTGACTTTTATGCCTGATAGATGTTCCCTAAGGAACGAAAATTTTTGTTGGCAAAATGAAACATCCTTTGCCCGAATTTGTGATAGTAGAGGGATGAGATATTTATTTGATTTTCTATTGTGTGGTTGGTCGAGTGTCGTTTGCAGGTCAAACCTTGATGAGTTGAAAGTGTATCAGCAACATAATTTTTGGTGTGCATGTCAAATCGTGATGCTAGACGAACTTCAATTTTAAATTATGGGTCAACTATTTTTAATTGTAAAGTAACATCATTAAAAAGGTACTGTAGTCAATATATTGAGAATGTATAAATATATTCTTTTCGATTTATCAACAATTACTTTATTTATTATAGTATTTCAAGTACAATTCAAATAGTATATGAAAGAAAAATTAAAAGTAGAGTAAGCATTACCAGTTGATTCCTGTGAAACTAAATTTAAAATGTAAAAGGAGTAAAATTTATTTTTTTAAAAGGAAGTGTAGTACGGTACGAGATTTAAGTGGTATTTTTAGTACTTTAAAGTATAATTTTTTAATGTTAATTAATAAGTACTTTTTTAAATAACTTTTATGTTCGTTCTTCGTTGTATTAGGTTCTAGAAATTGTATTTTAATTATAATGCACATAAACTAAATCGTGTTTTAAAACGGGAAGTTATTTTATAAACTTTATTTAATTTGTTTAAATTTTAAAACTAAATTAAAAACTCTGTTAAATTGACTATTCTACCTGTAGCAGTTGAGAATTTTGAGAGAAAAGAAAACAGTATTATAATACAGAATAGTTAAAAAACAATAGGAAGTATAAAGTGGGTATTCCTTTGATGCCTATTTTCCCCACCCTTTTAGTTGCATGTATGTCCTTTTTCTTTTAATTTAAACAATTATTAACAGTTAAAAGCATTATTTTTTTAATAATGATGTGGCATAAATGACTATTTTGTTTTATTTCAAAAAATGTTAGTATTCGAAAAATCTTTCCACTATATCCTGCAAAAGATAAATAAAGACACAAAACAAAGCTTTTGTTTATTTTTAGAATAGGATTGGTACTGATTATTCTAAAGAGCTTAGTTAAGAGACAATTAAACGTAATTTAATAACAAAACACAGCTAATTACATAAGATATCATAAGAAGAGGTGTAAACAATCATCTTTCACAATTCAAACCCTGAATATTAATTTTGACAGCACAGCAAGAATTTCAGAAGACAGAACTTGAAAGTAGCTACACCTTTTTAACAAACAAAGTATATGATAAAACGCGTTTTAATGTACCATTTGTTTAAAACAGAAAATGATATAAAGTAAGCTTTAAAAATTCACATGCCCTTTATATGCATATATCTTTTAGTGCCTACGAAGGGTCATGTTACTCCTTAACGTTGGTTGGTTTTGAATAGCTAATGGAAAGAGAAAGGATTTAACATGTGAAGAAATGAAAGATGATTGGATGTGTGAAGAAAAATATGAGAAACGAAGGCATGAGAGAATACTTTGAGTGTATCTGCAAAAGAAAAATTATGTAAAAATATAGCATAATTGACTATGTTGCTAAAATCATGGACAAATATGTATTCTTTTTATGAAATAATACGTTGTGTAACACCCACAATCAAATAGGAGACTTCATAATCAATTATGGCAATCGACAAAAATATTATGGATGTATTTTTTTTTTAATTTTTATTACAATAATAAAGAATTTAAAACTATTAATAAATAAATAAAATAATTAAAAAAATAAAAAATATGTTTTATTCAATTTTTTGATGAAGATGTCCCCTTATTTATTATTTTTTTTTCTCTACCTAACAAATCATAAAATAGTATTTCTACTTTTTTGCATATTGCTTAACATGTGTTTCACTCCAAATGAGGTTTGTGGAAAAAGGAAAAAGAAAAGGAAGAAAATTAATTAAATAAAAGTGGAATGAATAGTCTATTAAAAACTAGTTCTTTTGCTTTGGAAAAAATTTCAATGATAGGAACGTGGTTGACTTCATATTAGTGAGGTCTAGGTTGTCTACAAATCTAATCATATACTTTATTTTATTCGAGAAAAATGTAACTTAACTTTATTCTATTGTGTTAGTTTTATGAGTATATTTATCATACTAGACTAATTAATGCTATGCTTTACTCAACTTTTTATGGTTATAGTTATTCTAAAATCGAATTTTAAAATAATAATATAATAGAAGTGATTTTATATATTTAAAATAGTATGAATAGTCACTTCATATAATAAATATATTTTAATTTTAGTATAGTAAAAAAATTAGTTATATTATATAAATTTTAATTTTGTTAATTTTTTTAAGTGTGATCGATTCCTTGATGTAATTAAACAAATGGTTGATTTGGTCTTTAATAATTGTGTGTATTTGTTAAAAAAATAATATTAATATACAATTAATCATGAAACAACTAATTAAAACTGTTGTATTTTTTGAAGTGATGATTCAATTTATCTATCCTATAGTAATTGGTTTAGAATGAGAATAATAAAATGTAAAGATGAAGTTATATGAAATTGTTTTAATTTAATAAGTGGTATTAAATTTGATTTTTAAGTATAGAGGTGCATTAAATATTTAAACATACTTTAGTAGGACTATGTCTAGTGAATGATTTTTGTGACTTATGTAAAGATATTAGTACAAGAGAGAACGGAAAACTAGTGGTGTGCAGTTTATTTTCAAAATCTATTTTTCCATCTTTTCTTTTATGAAAGAGAATAAGTTTCTTATTTTTTTTAGAATTTTTATTCTAATGTGTTTAATTCAGTTTCTTCTTTCAAGGAGAAGAAAAAAAAAAAATCAATCTGAGATAGTACCATCTGAAAAATAATTTGGTTGTTAAATTTAACTATTATGGGATAGGTTTCTAAAATTCCACTCAACAATCTCTGGGGTGGTATACACATTAAATTTAGTGTGATTTAATCTATGAAATACTAATTGCATTGTTTTATAATACTCCTTCTGTATGCATATGACTTTATAAATTATAGTTTATTTCTTAATCAAAATAAAGTTATAAAATACAAGATCACTTCATACTAAGTTAGAATAGAAACCTCCTGACTATTTTAATATTTGACATGCAAATAAAAAGAAATAGATAATAATATATTATAATCATGATAATAATGATAACGACAATAATAATAAAAAGTGGAAGGATAATAGAAGTATGCGATTATAAGGTGATGATAATAAAAATGATAATAATAATAATATTGGATATTTAAGAATACCTAAGTAATCATCATACATGATAAAATAATTATTATTTGAGAAATAAATAAAAGATTAAAATTTGAAGAAGGAATACCAAAATTAAATCAAAATTAGTAACATTTAAAGATTCATCTTCAATAATTGGGATTATGTTTCTATTTATACTAAAAACATAGTAAGATAATTTAAGTTAAGAGACTTGTCTATAATCAAATGTAAATCAATTTGTCATGTATCATTAAAAGTATTATTCAAGGATCATTGATAGATATGGTCAACGTGGAGATTATTTCAATCATATCATTATTTATATTTTCTTTAGCAATAACAATTGTTATTTTCTCATTATTCTTCTAAAGAGCATGACTATGATCCTACCATTATGAATGTTTGAATAATTCAAAACTATGATCTTTGGTGTTTAAAGTTTAATTGAGATGAATAAATTTATAGATAAATTTATCAATATTGTTTATTGCTTTTTATTGATTACTAGTTAATGTTGTAACTGTTTCGAAATTTCCAAACTCTACATGCACAATATACTATATCTTTTCATATTTCTTGCATAAAATCATTATTGTTACAAAAATATTTGTTTAACATCTTTAGCCTCTCAAAATCAACTATAGAACTAACGTTAAACAGGATATCTGTTAATCGATGTTGAAATTGACATGTTGAAACTTTCAACATAAGCTAATGTTAACATATATATATTATTACATAATCTATGAAAAAGGTACCTAAGTTCTAAAAGTTTAGATCCTCATTTATAACATGCCTCTTGAGCTCTCAAGACAAGATGGTTGATGATCTTTAAATATATACAAATAATTGTGAAAAAATGAAGTTAAACTTAAACTCAATTTTATAATTTTTTTCAAAGCTTAGTAAAGAATTTCTTTACATGGTGTATGATTGTATTAGTGCATCACATTGTAACCACCACATGATTCCACACTAACCACTAAGTTTGTAACTACTTTCTTATTTATTCTACTACAACAACCTTGACATTACATGATAAAAATGATATTAAGATAGAGATGTGAAAATAAAAGGAAAATTCAATATTTTATCTTATTGTCTTCAAATTCAAATCTCATTAATAAAATAAATATACTACACTCATATAATGTAATAGAAAAAAATAAAAAGTAAAAAAAAAAATCAATTATAACAGAATAGGATACATGTTTGTGTAGCCTAAGGAAAGTAAATTGTTTAAATATTTAAGATATCCCCTAGATTCAAATTAAAAAAATAATAATAAACGATTAAAGAGGAACTAGAATATCAAAGCTCGTGTATCTATGCCGTGACTTTCAGAAGTCATTTGTCAAATTACCGTGAATTTTCCGTGGATACAATTTTCCTCTTGGAATATAGAATACAAATATAATATAGCTAGTTTCTTCAACGACTACAATGCCATCTGCATCACACTATTTATGAACAATTGAGTGTAACGAAGAAGACAACCCAATTGTTAATCTAAGTAAGCATTATTCTATAACATTCTTAAAATTAATGTCTATTCTTCGTCTATTTTTTTATATTCTTGTTCTTTGTTCATAATTAAGATGCATTCTCTTAATCTATTTATCTAATCTTTTTAAGAAGAAGATTTTAATATATAATTTGTTAAACTCTGATGTTATTGTAAAAAAAGTGAAATTTAAATCTAATTTAATTCTACAAAATTGATTTATAAAATAAAATTTTCACACATTTATATATTATAATTTAATTTAATTTTTAATTAATATAGATTCTTTAAGATATTTCCCAAGTGGGTATTTGGGAAAACAAAGAAATTGACATTGTTTTAAAGATAAGCTCATATATATTTGATTTACAGTTTTATAGTCTCATTAACTATATAAGTGTTGATTATCATATATATAATATGTTAATACTTTACAATTTTATTACTTGGTAACTTCTGGCAGAATCGGATATTATAAGATTTTGTATGCGTGTACATGAAGTTGTCAATAATCATACATTTTGTACAACTATTTTGTATGGTAAATAATACTTTTAATTGATTTAATAAAATTGGTTCTGGTATCGTATTGATAAATAATTTAAACTCTAAATCTTTCTTACAAAATTAGGTTTAAAGCGAAGATGGTTCTCACTTACATATTTTTCTTCATACATTAGTTTTTCAATAATAATGTGCTCCTATGTTAATAACAAAGAGTGTACTGAATTTGTAAAATGTTATTAACCTTTGTTAATATAGGAGATTAATTTGCTAGAAAACAAGGACGAGGGAAATTAAAATAAAAATATTAACATAAAAATATTTGCTTAGAAATAATTGGATAAGGGCTTGGAAATTGCAAAGAATTTTCAGTGGTGTACTAACTGGTCGTGACTAGTTTCACATGGGGTCTGTCCTGTCTGACAAGTTCTTTTGTCTCTAAAAGCTCAAGCATCCAACGATAATGAAAATGAAAATGAAAATGTGAACATGATGAAAATAAGAATAAGTGTTTTAGGTGAGTTTCTTTAAATTTTATTGAAGGGATTGATTTTAAAGTGGCAGTAATTTCTATTTGCATATTTCAAAACAGAATAAGTTATTAATAAAATTCGAAAATGTGAAATGTGAATATGTATTTAAAATTTATTAGCCATTAATACTATTTTATTGTAATTTTAAATAATAAAAATCTTAATTTAATGTTATTGTTAGTATATAAAAAGTCTCGTATTATATCAGTTTAAATTTATAATTAATTTAATAAATATTAATTTTTACCTTTTAGACTCTTTTATATTAATATAATATTGCTATATTTTATATTAATTGAAAAACCAAATTATATTTAACATAAGAAGAACTAGAAGAAAATAAAGTATCTAAACTTTTGTTGAAATATTACACAATTGTTTTAAGAAAGAAAGTTTAAAGTGGCTAAATTTAAATAAATAAATAGAAACAAGTCACAAGTTTTAAATCCTTTTTTATATTTACATGTTATGATAAAATTGAAAGAAAAAAACATTTTTTAATAAATCATTAGTTTAAAATTTTTAAATTATATAATCTACGAAATGAATAATTGATAAATGAGAACAGCATTACTAAAATATATTAATGTTATAATTATCAGAAGTATAAGTAAACATAATAGTCCAAAATTTAAAACAGTGAAATAAAAATTTTAAAAAAATTACATAATAAATATTACACATGAAAATAATAAACAATATCATAAAACAAAAAATGTACATCTGTACTACACGGATACTATCGAAGCACTGTAAAATTCTATTTGGCGCGCGGACACTCAGTCATGTTTCGTACATTTAAAAAATAAATAAATTAGAAGTTTAATTAAAATTTAATAAATTTAAACACTTATAATTAAATTTTTGTTAAAAAAATTATTTTATTGAGTGATTAAAATATTTTATTTTTGTTCTTAATAAATTACTTTTGTATTTTATCTCTAATCTACTGGATCATTTTTTTTTCTACAATTTCCTATAGCTCAGCAACCAAATAATTTCTTTTTTCCTTTAAAGATGAGATGATTGACGAGTTAAAAAAAAATTAAAGGGAATAAAACAAGTTGAGTAAAGACTTAAATATGGAAAAATGAAAGCAACAACTAAATTATGTAGTTAAAAGAAAATGATAAAATCAAATTAAAAAATATCTTGAATACTTAATAAAATGAATTATGATAAGGTGATAAAGAGTAAGGTAGGGATGATAATGGAGTGGGTGAGTTCCATTTTCCTATTTTCTTTTCTACACACTCTGTTACAGAAGTAAGTACACTTTTTTTTTTTTTTTTTACCTTTTTCAGTCGTGTTAAGTAAACATAACAAAAATTAACAAATTGATAGTAGAAATAGTTTATTTCATGTGATATTAGTACTGGGGATCAATTATTGCACTAAGAAATGTGATGATAAGAAAAAAAGAAAACAAGGATAGCAGAGATAGGAGACCCCACGTTAAATTTCCAAGAAGTTTCGTTCTATATTTAATGCAAAATTGATGCAGTGCTTAAAACCTAAAGATTACTCCAAAAAAGAGGCAGATTCAAAACTTGGGGTGAGAGCAGAGAGAATATTGGGTGCTTGGCTTCATCACTCTCTGTTGCTTCACTTCCTTTTTTGTGCTGCACTGAAGGTATGATGCTCACAATTCCATTCCATTAATCTTATCTTCTGTTTTATTAACCTCTTTTGATGCCTTAATTAGGGTTCAAGCCAAGTATCTAGCTTTATAATTATAATATATAATAATGGTAATTACTTTTATAAACCAAACCCGATTCTTAGTTCTTGTGTATATGGTTCTTTTCAGTTTCATGGAAAGTGGAAGGAAAGAAAATATACTAATTAGTAATGTTTTATGGTTTGGAAGTTTCTGAAGTGACGAAGTAAATAAATAAATTAAATTTTATTATTGTTTTACGAACTTTATTACCATATTTTTTCATTTTTTAAACTTTTACTGACTAATTCAACGTATGACAGCATTGTGACGGGTTAATTTGTTTAAATAAAGTCTTGTTTAAAATAATATTAAATCAATAAATTTAAATATGTTTATGCATTTATCCATTAAAGTTGTGCTTTTAGTTTAAAGGATAAAAATAATTTCCGCAGGGTTCTTGTCTTACCATATTAAGTAGAATTAGGACTCGATGGTGAAAAATTACTTAGAGAATATAAATAAACTAAATATATATGATATAATTGAGGATCGACTGTGTCTTTGACTTAAAAAAAAAAAAATACCAAACAGGACATGATTTAAAATATGCGCACCAGAATACAAACAGTTGGAGTGAAAATAAATAGTTGAAGTAACATTTTTCTGTAGAAAAAAAATGTTATTTTATTGTAGAGAAAGTGTAAAAATGACAAATACAAAACCATGATTAAGAAAATATATTAAATAAATGACACAAAGAAGGATTGAGATAAAGGTATATGAAAGTATTTAATGGTGCTTTTTCGTCTCACCCCAAATAGGGAGATCTAAAAGAGGAGAAATTGATTTATAACTTTTGATCATATAAACTAAACTGACTCATTGTAAATAGGTTTTTTTTTATATATAAATTATATGTATTTATTGTTAAAATTAAGAATATAAAAAATAAAAAATTAAGCCCTTGTACTATAAGGTGTGTATTGATTTTCATTTTTTAAATCCTTTTGTCTGTTTGTTTGATTACCAATGGGTTCTATTTAATAAAAATAATTATTTGAACCATAAACAAACCAAGAGCAAAAGAAGTAAAGGGATAAAAAAATAGTATCGAGTCTGAACAATTATTTAAATCGACTTTGTAAAATTTAAGCATTTAATCGCTGTAAAAAATCACACGAAAAACAATAACTTTAACCTACTCAGAATACACTAACACAAATACCCTTGCGAATTTGTAAAGGTCACAGAGCAAACCTAACAATTATAGAGAAAGAAAAATTAAATATAAAGTACAACAGATGTCACAAAATAAGTGGTAGCACATTAGTGTAAAATAACAAAGAAAACAAAAGAAAATGTATAATGTTATTATTATTAACATAATGAATGGTAGCTAGTGAAAAAAGCGAGGAAGGAAACGTACATGGCCTGATTTTTTAATTATTATTATTTTATTATTGAGATAGTGCTGATAAAGATAGTCCATTGAGTACTTTAGTTCACTACTATTCAATTTAGTTTATATTCTGATCCATAATTTTAATTTTGCTCATTCTAGTCTATATATTTTAAAAGAATACATAATTTTAGTCTTGTAATTTTAACTTTTCAATTTTAGTTCAAACATTTGAGAAATAGACAATGTTAATCCTATTATTAACTTTTCTTATCTAATTATTAACCGATTGTGGTAAATAAATCCATATCGATATCTATGTGATCTTAATTGTTTTATAATTTAATTCATTTAATACAAAAGCAAGAAAATAAAGTAAGATTCCAAAAAGTCACTTAAATTGCCTAATTAGATTGACACATAAAAAAGTCCTAAAAATCGGATTGTAAGTTAGTATAGAATTAGTTTTTTTTTTTTTTTTTTTAATTTCACAAGTGTGTGAATAAAAATTGAACAATTAAAATTATGAGGTTTTTTCGTAGTTGTCCGTTTATTAAATATATGGACTAAAATCAATAAATTAAAAGTATTTCAAACTTGTCTACGGGACCAAACTAAACAAATCAAAAGTATAATTAATTCTTTTAAATTAATATTGTGACCATACTTCTCATCCTAATCAATATTTATGTTCTTTTATCATCTTTATGTTTGGTGGTTTATATATATATATAGCATGCTATTATTTTTTTTCCTTCTAAAACCACTTTTATACAACTATTTACTTTACATTTTACAATCTTTAATAAATTTAAATACATTAAATTTATTACGTTTAGTGGCTTGATTTGTCAACAGTTTTATTTGAATAAGACTATTTAAATTTATTGAATTCTAATTTTATTTTTAATTTTTCATGAATATAAAATATCAAATAAATTATTACCAAATAACACAAATGAAATTGATAAAAGAAATCTTTGTAAATATCGATAAAAAAAAAATCATACCAACTTTAACTAGAAAATTATAGGTAACATTTATAAAAAAAAATAGTATCATAAAAGATGGTTGAGAAAACTTTGCGAACTATTAATCAAGAAAATAATTCTGGCATATAGGAGATAAATGATCCAAAAAAAATATCATCTAGAAAATAACTTTTAAAAATTATGACTAAAATCATTTTAATTACATCACTGAAACAATAGTTTTATTTCAACTGAAAAATAATTTCGTTAATATTGATCAAGAAATAATCTTGATTTACATTTTAATTGATATTGATTGAAAAACAATTTGAAGCAAAAGTAATCTCAATTATCATGAATAAAAAAAGTCATGTTTAAAAGTCTATAATACAAATATTAGTAAACAAAACCTTTTTAATATTAATTATCAAAACATAATTATGATAACTTTAATATGAAAGAAACTCTCCATAAATATCAGCAAATTAAGTTCGCGATTAGGATGTAATATAAAGTAATGAGAGACATAGCTTTGAGAAAATAAAACTATATAAAGAATTTCAGTTATTACTTTTAGATAAAACTTAAAAATTATAAAATTTAAAAAAATCAAAATTTTCTTGTAAATTTCTAAAAATGTCATTTTCTTTTACATATTTTCAATAAAATAACGTATATTATCATAAAATATTTAATCTTTTTATATATGAACTACGCTCCAAACTTTATCATTCAAGCACACTTTTAAACTTTTTTAAACCTGTATTATCTTAATATAATAAACAAGCGAATCTATTACTAAAACATGACGTAACTTGTATGTGTAATCATACAAAATAATATTTGTATGATATACATAAATTCTTACTATGTTACTCTTTAAATAAATTTTAAACTAAAATAACTACCTAATATGTAAAAAGTATCTTCCAAATAAATAAAAATATTTCCAATAAATTATAAAAAGTATTTATATTAAATTTTATAATTATTTTTTATGAAAAAATTTATAATTTAATAAATTTTTTATTTAATGATTATTATAATGAAATTTTTTTTATAATTGGTTCAAAATTTTATACAGATTTTTTTTATTCTTCCTTTAAAATAAAAATAACCAAACACATTTACATTATTTTAAAATTATTTTTACAGAATCAAATTTATAAATACTCATCCAAACACACTCCTTTTAAATCAAACCACCAATTTTTTTATTCGTGAATATTGATTTTATCAATCTTTAAAATAAACCTTTATTTGTATGAAAATATGTATTATTTTTAAAATTAATATGCATGAATATATATATATATATATATATATATATATATATATATTTTATAAATGTGTGTTTCAAAAGACTTTGTGTTGTCTTCTCATACTTAGAACCTATTGAAACTTTAATTATTTTAAAAATTACTATACAATATCATATACATATAAAACAACAATTAATATGTTAATCATATATCATTATCACATTAGATTACACATAATAAATTATAAATGAATAATTCTTATATAATATTACATATATTATCTTAAGAAAATAATAAAATTTGACCTAATTAACACTTTTTAAATTCATATTAAACATGTTGAAAGTAACCTAAATTTTTAAGAGAGAGTGGTTGCTTGCATTTTATAAAAAAAAATGTTAAAATAATTCTCACTACCTAAATATCATGTGTTAAAATGAATGACACATGATATTTTTTTCTTTAATGAGTTTCATAGTTAATTGGAGTTTAAATATCATTCCATATATAGTATACTACACATTTATAAAATGGTTATAACATATCCATAAAGAACAAATACATCCTAGAATTATTATATCATACCTATGTTATATAACACACAACATAACATATATTACATATATCATATATGATTTGAGTATTCTTCCCATAAGGGAGTGATGCTACTTATTATAAAATCCAACAATTTCTAAAACATCAAATACAACACTTCATCAATATTTGAGTAAATATATTGAAATTTAAGCTTTAACATGTAATTGCACATTTTTACATAGTTTTTAACCTACAAATGTCACATTTCAATGTTTGAGTAACTTCTTATGGCTTCAAGTGCTATAAATAATAATTTTTATCTATTTTCATTCAAATTTCAAACCATAACTTAAACAATATCTTTTAGCATTTAAATATCATTACTATTTAAATATCATTACTAGTGTTTGAAAGTCAATGCTAACACCCCTATATAAGTAGTAATGTATAATTTGAGCAATATTAATTCAAAAACATAGATTTTACAAACAGAACACCTATGTTAATTTCAACACTATCTTTCCAACCACTTTAAATTATTCATGACCTTCTTATCTTTCAAATCATAATTTGATTTTCAACAAATATATAATTATATTATATTTTGTATAATATCAAAATGTGTTAGATACTGATATTAATTTCTCTTATTTAAAGGTAATATACATACTATCAAAGCTTGTTTTACATACATCTACAAATACATTTAAACTTACGGGTAAGTTCAATACCAAACCTAACCTTATCCTGATAACATTTTCCTTAACCAATAAAAAGAGAAAGAAAAGAAAAGGAGAGCATGAGTCATTATAGATAAAAAAAATATTATTTTAGTAATATACGCTTGAAATTGTTAGATTATCTTGATTTTCAACTGATGTATTCTATCACCTTAACAACTTTCTAATTACTATTTTACTTTAAAGAGAATAAAATTCTAAATAAATAATTTTTTTGATAAAAAATGAACATTTATAATTTATTTATACATTTTCTATCATTTGTTTATTTACCATTTATTTAGGTCTTAGGAGTTTAGATAGAGAATATCTGTTTTGAACCATGAATATCCATTTTCAAAAATAATAAAAAAATGTATTTATTTTTATATATTTGTTTAAGAATATGATCGATAAGATGGAAAAGCCCCTTTCTAGTAGTTCGGCATCTATTAGTAGAAAATATAACATTAGGATAACATGTTTTAACGAACAACAACATGCTTGAACAATGTGAAACAACTAAATTATACACAACAGAACTTGATTCTCGGTTGGTGAATGAAAAAGAAAAGCAAACTATTAGTTGCAGAATACCTTTAAAAACGAGAAAAAAGAGCATTTTTTGTTTTCCCAGATGGACAAGGCATGTTCGGGTCCATCTATTCTTTAGTGCTATACCTTTCTTCATGCTCTAAACAAAGTTAGTAAGTAATGGAAGTTTCAAGGAAAGAGGGATATACTATATGCCACCATTTGCTGAACCAACAAATAAAACCAGCACTCTGCAACTGCATTCTTCATATACTATCTACCCTTCATTTCATGCATGATCAAATGAAATTCAAAGTCTAGTAGCAGCTAACATATAGTACACGTTTTTTCTTTGTTGAAGATAAACTAAGGTGTTCATTTCCAAAGAGAAGGATCATATATTGCATGGAGTTGCAGATTTGTTCTCACTGCAAATGATGTGAACACATTGCTCTGCGATAAATAGTTCAAGCCAGCGTCATTCTGTAAAGGTAATAATCTCTCTCAGACAATCTTTTACTTCTATCTATCTTTTTTTATACATGAATTTTCAAATAATTACGTCTTAACTTAAGTCGTGAATCTCGTTTTGTGTGTGTGGTTCATAACTATCTCTTAATTTTATATTTTCAATAATAAAAATGCATTATATTAATTAAAAAAAGGAATAATTTTAAAAAATTGTAATAAATTAAAAAAAAGTTGAGATAGAGCATGAAAACAAAAGCTATGAATTTTTGACTTCCAAATTCCAATTTGTGACCAGAATCGCTTACATTCGGCCTTGATGCACGGAGACCATGCTTTTCAGCTATAGTGAAATCACTTAATTAAGTACACATTAATACACACAAAAAGCATGGTCAGCTAGCATCTTTATTCAGCTATAGCATCTTTATTGTATTTAATAAAGAAAAATGTTAACAAGGTATGTTAGGTTGATTACAAGTTATTTGCAAATTAATTACAAAAATTGTTTTTAAAAAGTAAAAAAAAAAACTAAATGAATCCGAAATTGAAGTCTTTTTATCGTCAAATTATTCTCGGCGCGTTCAACAAGATCTGCATAGCTGTGTCAGGGAAAAAGAAGAATGTAAGAGTATTTTATTGCTTGCCAGCAGTGAAGTGAGGGAGAGTTTACGCTCTTGCATTATTGAAAGGTTGTTGTGCGATTTCACTGAATCAATTCAGAACTGTAAGCACAGAGAGAGTAACGTTCCATTGAATATTTTATGACGGTACGGTTCGTATTATTCACATGCCGTTCTTCATTTTCACGCGTGAACTCTGAAGCATCCAATCTCACTCATTGCATTGGTGAGTGCTCGCTTGCCGCTTTTGATTTGTGCCACAAGTTCGTTATTCGTCTCTTTCAACCATTATTTCGATACTTCTGCTTCCTGCATACTTACTTTGCATTAGCTAAATATATTCAATTTTTTTTGTCATTGTCGTTTCCAAAAGTGAAGGTTCTCATTTGTCGTGGAAAAAGAGGTTCTGATTCTCGTGCTGTTGTGGCTATTAAATCGACTGAATCAAACTGAACCGCTTTCCACTACAGGAAACGTTGCGTTTCCTTTTCCTGGATCAACTGATAACACGAAAAGGCTTCTATTAGGAATTGGAAAAAGGCTGATTCAACAATATTGGAAATGAGAAAACAACAAAAAGTGAAATAGAATATAATTTAGGCGCGTAAACTGAATACTGCACTTAAATCGTGAAACGAAATTTCCTCGAAGGAGCGAAACGATGCGTATATATTCTATTAATGGGGATTCTTATGCATGAGGTGGAAATCTCGTGAACGGAAATGGAAATTAATTTAGTTGTTGTTTTATATGCTGTTGCGTTATTTATTGGAATAATAGAGTCCGTTTCCTTCTCTGAAGGGTTTCAGGTTGTGGAGGAAGAGAAAGAGGAAGAGGAAGAGGAGAATATCGCTGACGCCGCCAGACTACTAATATAGTCTCTTTGTTTTCCCGGTAAGTCCACGGGCTACTAAGCTTATTGCTACGTAGGAAAGTGATGCATATTATGACTATATAAGCCTAATGTAGTGGTGCATAGAGAGAAAGAGAGAGGTTTTAGGGTCTTAATTTTCTAGAGATGTGTTTTACTGTGTAATTGAAAGTGATTGATTTGAATTTAGGGGTCAGTGATAATTGAACTGTGTCTTCGAATTATAAAGAGACGACAAATATCAGTTGAAATTTGAAAGGTGGAGATTTGAACTGCTTTTTTTTTTCTTTTGTCGAACATGCTTTGGATTGGAGTGCTTAATTCTGAGTAGAAAGACTGAATTTAGGTTTTCATGTGATACGGTGAGGTTTGTTCCGAGAGTGGAAGAATGGTTGTTAATGAAAACGGTTATTAACGATATACTGTGACAGTTTTCGGAAGCATGAGTTTCTCCAAGGGTTCTCCTGGCAGCCAGACGCCGGGTGATATAGAGGCTGGGTCTCCCACTGGCTGCTCTGATGATTTTGATGATGGAGACTTTTCTGCTGATCCATTTGATGTTACCAGAACAAAGAATGCTTCGGTTCAACGCCTCAGGCGCTGGAGGGTATGTGTCAACATTATTTCTAATTCCCTCTATTGCTGTTGCTATGCTATCTCATTATTTTCAATACTACGACTAATACATTTTGTCTGCTTTTGAATTTGTACTGAATAAATATATTATTCCCCATGGGCATGGGTTATTATTTCAATGAAGCTGGTTAAAACTATTTGCGGTTTTTACCTTCCAATAATCTTGTAGGGGTTGGGTATTTGTTGGTTTCCCTAGCATGCTATTGATGTCTTTTCTTGTAGGATTTTGGGTGCCGCCCCCTACATGGGTGGGGAGGGGATCCACTTGTTGAACCAATATATTTTGCCAAACTTTACTGTGAACATATTTGGTTAAATTTCCCCATAAACAGTTTTAGGAGAAGAAATTAGAAGATGACATAAACTTCTCCATAAACTAAGTTAAGTTATGTATGAATTAAAAATCATCAAATAGAAAAATTAATATGAAAGAATTTTTAAAGATTTGCTTATGCACGAGTTAATTTTTGTTTGTAGGGAAACTCATTTCGTTGTTAATTCTTATTTTTCTCCTTTAGAAGTGCTTATTAAAAAGTTTTCTCAAACAAACTCTATATGCGTTGACACAAACATAAAGAGATATAGAGAGGGAGAGAGAGTGCTTCCTATCATTTTAATAGTCAACAAGATCTAAATTAAGAGCAGTAGAAGGGGAACGAATCCTCTTAAATCAGTTCTTTCATGTGTTTGGGCCATGTGAAGAGAGACAACGACATGGAGAAAATAGGGCCTCATCCGGGGTTTTGTTTAGGGTCTATTGAACTCACATGAGAAGATCCATTCCTTAAATGAAGTGAGAGCAGGGGCTAGGGGAATACTAGATTGACTGTATGGTTTCAAGAAGACATGTTTGAAAAGATAAGTGGATAGAAAGTGGTTTAAAAGATACCAAGTTCACGTACTGACTGATTGGTTATAGCAATATAAATTTGAATTGTATTTCATTTAAAGGTCTATATGGACATTTTTTTCCCTGCTTAACATTAGTACTCATCTGCTGTCAAACCTAAGTACCTTTTCTGTTATGTGGTTTAGGACAAGTTTATGCAACCTGTTTCTTATAAATTTACCCATCGAGTAAGAGGTCCAAAATTATAGTATTTTGAAGTATGAGACTAAACAAGGTTCTGTTTAAGGAGAGGACTGATAAAAATACACATTAAGACAAGGAGCGGAAGGAAGTTTTGTTGCCAAAGACTCAGCATTTCTAACAACATATCTTTAGTAGATTATTAGAGTATTCAAGACAACTCAGTAAACATTCCAATTAGCGCAGTTTTGGAATCTTCAGTACCGTTTTGAACATCTTGTGAATCTCTTCCAAAACACTGTACACCAAAGGATTTCATAGGAAGTATTACTTTGAATACCTTTCTATACTTGCAAATAACATATTTGAGATATTGTCAGGACTACCACCCGCAGTTCAGAATTCTCACTATCTACAAACTGCAACATCAAGAAGCTCAGTTCTTAATCCTTCTAGAGAAGCACGGTAGTGAGGGTTTAACCCCACTTCATAAGTTTGGGAAAAAGTACTTGAGAGGCAGAAAGGCTTGCTTTGTGCCTTTTGATTTGTTCACAGTCCCCAGCCATGCTTGGTAACATAATATTTTGATTGAAGATTGTATTGCATCCATTTCAAATTTTACCAACAACCATTGATATGTATGGGGTCAAAAAGGGAGGTCATAGTTGTGTAATTATTTGCACAGTTGTGGTTGAAGACAAATTGGATCCCTTGTTTGCTGGACGCATAGTGAGAACAATAGTCAATTTGGAAGCTGCAGTGGGATCAGTCCATATGTTTCTTGTAAAGGTCATTGAAGGATAACGTGCTTAAACCCTTATTGCAAGAGCCAGTTTCTGAAAATTATGGTTTAATTCATTTTGATCTGAAGTGCCTTCCTTGTCTTTCCAAAATTCTAATTTTTTCTCAGGTGTAAAGTTTAGAGAAGACTTGGATTGGATTTAGGGATTTGAGATTCAGTTAGGGTCACAAATAGGGACTCTAAAAGACTAATGCAAATTGCTGGGTTTAATTTTTATTAATGGGATAAAAGCAAGGAGAGATTTAATGTAATATTTTAAATGTTAAGTGAGTTGATGCCATTAGCAGTTGCAAACAAAGTAAGAATGGAATTGGAGACCAGAATATTAGAGTGATGCGTATTTATTGGGAAGACAAAAAGAAAACAATAAACTTGACTATCAACTCTTCTAAGACAATTTTCAATTCTTCTGACTTTTGAAATTTTTGGATGTTAGAGGAAGTAAAGAAATCATTCAATTACTAAATGTTTAACATTTTCATAAGGGAAAAAAGTTCTATCTGTGACAAGAAAATAAGTACTACTTTCACTACAGTTCTGGTTGTTTGTTCCTAATAGACACTTAATGATTGTCTTTTTCATGCTAGTTTGAACATCCAAGATATATTATATTTACAATGGCTCGTTTGAATTGCAACTGCTGTCCTGCAAAATAAACTTAATTTTCCAAAACTGTCTCAAGACAAAATACAGCGCATTTTCTTGATCGTGCATCAGGGACTTGAAGCCACCTTTGTTTACTCTTTCTGCAGTATCAGAGTCCTATTTATAATATTTGCATTAACATCAATTGCTACTTGTATCTGAGTATTTTTGACATGCATTTATATTTTTATCTTTGGGAGACAATGTTTCGTTCATTGACGAGACAAATAATTCCTTTGGTGTTTCAGCAAGCGGCACTTGTGCTCAATGCTTCTCGTCGATTTCGTTACACCTTGGACTTAAAGAAAGAAGAAGAGAAGAAGAGAGTATTAAGAATTGTTATCGTGCATACACGGGCCATTCAGGTTCGGTTCTTCAATTGACTTTCTTTATTATTTCTCATGTTACATGTGTTAAGTGAACTAATTAATTAATTTACTCTATTAGGCTGCATATCGATTCAAGGAAGCTGGGCAAATGAATGGTGAGTCACTAGATTGTTTTCACTATTATGTGTAAAATTTATACTGCACTAGTAATTTATAGTAGTTTTCTTATTTAGAACTTACTCCTGTCTCCCATATTGTTAGAAATTCATTTGTTGTTTTGCAATTTATAAAATTTACTCTCAATATTTTTTACTTCTGTATTCCTTTGATTTCTTATTCTGTTAATCTGCGTCTCTGTTCAGTACTTTGGTCTGTTTGGCCATGAAGGGTGCGAGTTCTAGTAGTCTGAACAAAATTGATAGGTGTTTTTTGTACCTTTGTATTACTTTTGCTCATAAAAAAAGGTTGCTTTAGTCCGGTGTACTATCACCTGATTAGGTGCATATTGGTATGGAAAATGTCTGAAATAATAGGTGCCTGGTATCACTGATCTCCCTTGATAAAGGGAGAGGGATATACTCCTTTTTTTTGAATCGCCGAAATTGTACGACTGTTCCAGTGCTAATGGTCATGTCAGTTGCTACATATATGTCTGAAAAACCTGTAGCTTAGAATTCAAGTATTGTAATGTTTTTGACATAGCTGGTTTTTACTGATAATTGTTCCAAGTTTTGTGTCTGACATTTAGCAGATCAACTTCCTTTAACATGTCAATTGTAATTTTATGACTTGTCCATTCCCTTTTATATAGTTTTGTTACTATACATTTGCATGTTATTTTTCAGCATAAGTAATGTTTACGAATTACTTAAGAGATTTTTAATGGTCTTACCAATTTATGATTATAAAAAGTGTCTGTATTATTACCTTAATTCTAAACCATTTCCAGGATATATCCAATTATTTTTTGTGATTATCAAGCCTTGGACATATTTATCGTATGGGGATTCTAGTGCTATGCTATTTTACAATGATAAAAGGTGTTTATAGGATTATATTAATTCTATACTTAAATACCGAAGTTGAAAATGCTTTGGTGTGCTGATGCTTGATGCTCCCTAGATCTTTGTTAGATCTTTTTTACAGTGAGTTGGCCTGGTATGTTAAAAGCGTAGACACTATTTTCTTTCCAATATCAATGCTCAGTGCTTTTAACTGTTAGGACTACGAACTATAAAACCTCATTCAAGCTCCACTGGAGAATTTCCAATTGGACAAGAACAACTTTCTTCAATTTCAAGGGACCGTGATACTACTACTCTGCGGGAAAATGAAGGGGTAAGTGTAATGAGAATGATTTGCTTAAGTCTGCAATTATATTGATTAGTGTCAATTTATTCACGTAATTCTTCTGAATTCTCTTTATAAGGTTGTAGGGTTATCAAATTTATTGAAAACCAATTTAGAGAAGGGGATTCGAGGTGATGTTGCTGACTTGGTAATACGGAGGAATGCATTTGGCTCCAACAACTACCCTCGAAAGACCGGAAGAAGTTTTTTGGTAAATTTTGGGGCTCATTAATCATTTGATAACCTCTTTTTATTGGAGGGTCATTGTACTGATGTCTTTGTTTTTATTGCCTTAGATGTTTATGTGGGATGCTTGCAAGGATCTGACCTTGATTATTCTAATGGTAGCCGCAATGGCTTCACTAGCACTGGGGATAAAATCTGAGGTGAGATTGGTTGAGAAAGTCGTGATACAATTCTGTGTTCTTATGTGATAATAAAAAAAATCCTTTCTGCAGTTTACGTAGAGTAGATAGTTGGATTCCAAACTTAAGCTATTTTCTATAAAAAAGTGCATGGAAATATTAACGTGCCGTACTTTCACAATCACTGTAGGCAATTGCTTCCTGCACCCCCACATTTGCTTCATGCACCCTTCATAATATGTGAATAGACATTTATAGCCTTGTTAATGAAGACAAAAGAGGTTAGGATATTCCGGAAAACATTTTCCGAAAGAGATTGGGTTGTGGGAGTGTGAAATCTCTTACGGAAAACGTTTTCCGTAAGAGGTTTTTGTATTATGGAAAACGTTTTCCGTAAGAGGGTTTTGTATTATGGAAAACGTTTTTCGTAAGAGGTTTTTGTATTATGGAAAACGTTTTCCGTAAGAGATTTTTGTATTATGGAAAACTTTTTTCATAAGGGGAGTTTAGTATTATAAAAAACGTTTTCGGTAAGAAGTTTTTGTATTATGGAAAATGTTTTCCTTAAGAGGGTTTTGTATTATGGAAAATGTTTTCCATAAGAGAGGGTTTTCCATAATTGAAACCCTCTCTTACGGAAAATCTTCTCCGTAAGTCACTTTTTCACTTTCATCCCCACTACGGAAATGCTTTTCCATAAGCATTTTCCCACCCCTGCACCACTACGGAAATGGTTTTCTGTAAGACGATTTCCCACCCCCGTAGCCTTTTACGGATTTCGTTTTCCATAACGAAATCCCTTCCAACCTATTTTAGCAATCCCTTTGCACCCCTATAACAACCATTAAAGCACCGAAACATAAATCCACTTATCTCAAAATGCTGCCAGACAACCTTCTCTTCTACCACTGACGTCTGCCACCGCCACCGTCGCCGGAAAATACAGCTGCAACAATTTTACCTTTTCCATTTCTGGCAAGGGCAATTGTGGTATATTATATGACTGATGGGGTGCAGGAAGCAATTGGGGGATGCACGAAGCAATTGCCATTGCTGCAGTTTTCACCCTTCACTAACTCAGCCCACATACAAAATAAATCCTCCCACTGTGTGCTGTCATATTGCCCATTCATTGTAATTCTTCTTTATTTGTATTCTTTGATAGCGTCAGTTGCATGCTAGATAGTTTTGTTTCCTTTTAGTTTAATCTCTATATAGATTTCTGGTGTACAACCCTTCTTTTTGCTTAGTAGCTCTCAGAGTAGTACCACGATATCATATATATATATATCAGGCTCATCTGCTTTTTATTTGACTAATGTATTGTTGTACCAACAACAGATTCATTTGACCTTTAGTGTTCCTTTCTTATTTCTCATTTCATTCCTTCATGATTAGGACTATGTTTTTGTTAATGCTAAGAATTAGGTTCATCTTCAGAATTAATTGTTTCAGGGTATCCAGGAAGGATGGTATGACGGGGGAAGCATTGCTTTTGCAGTTATTCTTGTTATTCTTGTAACAGGTACTAATATTGTCTTTGCATAGCTGATAATGCATTAAAGCATTAAGATTCCGCTTCTGAATTTTCGATTTAATATAAATGCATTTGGTGTAGACACAAGTCCAGTATCAACTTTGTCATTTGTTATGGTTGTTATCATAATAATTGTACATTTAATAATATTCCCCTTTGATGAGCAAAACATCCTCATTTGTTTCTCCTCTTTTGTAGCTATAAGTGATTATAAGCAGTCTCTTCAGTTTCAAGATCTAAATGAGCACAAGAGAAACATACATTTGGAGGTATGGTTTTTGGGTTAGATATACTTTTTCATTATTATCACTATTCTTATCATCATAGCATCATATCTTTAACTTTATGTTTCGATTTGTGCTTGAGAAGGTCATTCGAGATGGTAGAAGAGTTGAGATCTCCATATATGATGTTGTTGTTGGTGATGTTATACCCCTTAACATTGGTGACCAGGTATTTCTTTTGCCATTTTTGCACAGTCATACTTAATAGTTTCATTTCTTGTTATTTGGTTCTTAACTGATATTTTCTAGGTCCCCGCTGATGGGATTTTGATCACCGGTCACTCTCTTGCAATTGATGAATCAAGTATGACCGGGGAGAGCAAAATTGTTAGTGTTTATTTCATCTTGTGGTGAATGAGTTTAATTACTGCTCACTTTTCCTAAGTGGATAATAATTTTTTTCAGGTTGAAAAAAATTCTAATGATCCTTTTCTGATTTCTGGATGTAAAGTTGCAGATGGCAATGGAACTATGCTGGTAAATTTTGGACTTTGGTTTCCCTTTCTGTTTTTCGCTATTGTCCTGTCTTGATTTTGTTTACAAAACTAAGGAGTTTCCAAAGGGTTGTTGATATGATTAATAAATAACCTATAATTGGACCTTAACCCTTGTAGCTTAGATGGAATTGTCCCAAGGGTCCAAAAAACATGTTAAAAACCATTTTGGCCTTTGAAAGGTTTGAGGTGGACCATACTAGTCCTTGAAAAATGAAAAATGGATCGATTTAGTCCTTTTTTTTGACATCAATTTAATTTCTAAAAAGAACTAAATTGATTGACATTTTCATTTCTTAAGGAAAAATAATAACTTCAAATCTTTTCATAAACTAAAATGTTGTTTTACAAAAATGCTAGAACTTTTCCTAGTTGGATCTATAGGGAAGTTTTTCATTTTTTTTTGAGAAAGTCACTCTGAAATGATGTCAATTATTCATTTAGTGCATACTGTTCAGGAAGGGATTCTGGCCACTGTTTGATTTTTGAAAACAAAAGGTACAAGGAAATTAGATTGGTCAAATATGGATTAAATTGTACTGAACTTCTTTCAATAATTCAATATATGAAATTGATTATATTTATTCTTTTTTAGTTCTAGTCCACCTATTTTACGGATTTAACAATTTTTTTTTCTGATGTTTCTTTTTGTTGGTTGCTTTCCTTCCTCAGGTAACGGCTGTTGGTATTAATACTGAATGGGGGCTTCTAATGGCTAGCATTTCAGAAGACAATGGTGAAGAAACTCCTTTGCAGGTCCCTTTTTTACATGCAGTTTGTTTTTAGTTCCTGCTTCCAATATTACGTTTACCTATATAAAGTTCTCAATATAGGTACGCTTAAATGGTCTCGCTACCTTAATTGGTATTGTTGGACTCTCTGTGGCTGCTATTGTTCTGATAGTGCTACTGGCCAGGTTTCTATATGTTTCTTTCTATGATCTAAATGTATTATAGTTTAAATTGAATTTTTTTTAACGCTGACCCTTTACCAGATAGACATCTGGGTTGTACTCTTTGTTGTTAACATTCTTGGAATTTCACATCAACCTACTTAAAATTTCAACGTGTGGCTTATTTACTGCTAACTCATTTGATTAACTGTCAAAATTTGAAAGTACGGGAAGTTTGCTATTTATTGAGTTAATTCTTGAAATTGGTTATTTTTCATATATTGAGAGTTTAAGCATGTTAATTATCGACCGTGGATAATTTGCACTTAAAACTAGGTTGAAGTGCAAATAGAGGTTTTCTATTTCAATATATATTAGGTTGAAGTGGATAATTTGCACTTTAACCCAGTTTCATTTTTAAACTTTTTTATAATTTTACATGTGCCTGAAATGGCAACCTATAAACACAGGTATTTCTCTGGGCATACTAGAAACCCAGATGGAAGTGTTCAATTTATAGCCGGCAAAACGAAATTTGGTGATGCTATTAATGGAGTAATCAAGATATTCACTGTTGCGGTATGTGCATTGAGAATTACTTAAATATCTGATCGTATATGATTCGTATCCTTTCACAGACTTGTAATGTGTTGAATATGTAGGTCACCATTGTAGTGGTTGCGGTGCCTGAAGGGCTGCCTTTAGCAGTTACCTTAACGTAAGTTTCATAATTTCTTATCTCAATTTTTCCTAGTTTTGATGGATAAGTGGGAACATTAACAGTACTCTAATATGATTTACAGATTTTATCCTTTTGTTCTTTTAATGATTGTACCAAATATTGGTCCAATGTAGATTTTCTGATGTTTCATCTGATATTTTTCTATCTTATGGCTTTTTTATTTTATTTTTTAATTTTAATATTATTTTCTTATCATTATATGATGCTTTTATTATCTCTAGTGTATCCATTTTAGATTGTCAACATGCTCTTTTATATTTCTATGACTTGTTACTCTCTCTTTCTATCTCTGAATCTTATTTCTCTCTCTACTAACACTGTTTCCCCATCAACTATTTTACAGACTTGCCTACTCAATGAAAAAAATGATGGCAGATAAAGCTTTGGTATGCCAATTTTTGACTGTGCTATTGAATTTTGGCGTATCTATTTGAAAAAGCTGTATAATATATAACACATTGAATTGCAGGTGAGGAGGCTCTCTGCCTGTGAGACAATGGGGTCAGCCACAACCATCTGCAGTGATAAGACTGGAACATTGACAATGAATCAGGTTAGTTGTGATTCAGTGTTTAAACCTTATTTATAGTATTTATTCTATGTTACACATACTTGTTGGAGAGCACTTGTTGCAATATTTTCATTCTCCTGTGGCATGTGTGTTTCCCAGCTTATGTTAAGTAGCAAACATATCATGTAAGATTAGGAGTTAAGAACAACTTATTAAACTAACACGACGAATAGGCTATAGTATGGTGTGTGTGAGGGTTGACCAATAGCTATTTATTTTGGTTGAATATCTCGAAGTAGTTTACAATGAAAATAATAATGTGTCCAGCAAATTTTAATTTAGCCCAAATTTTGAGATAGATGACTGTGGTTGAGGCTTGCATTGGTGGGAAGAAGATCATTCCTCATGATGATCCACAACAGTTGTCTCCTAAGCTACGCTCTTTGCTGATTGAAGGTGTTGCACAGAACACTAATGGAAGTGTTTATGGCCCTGAGGTATGATAGAAAGGTTTTACTTTGTTCAGTTCCCCCCAATAATAATATCATAATTGACTGGTTGTACTACTTTATGAATAATTCTATCTGTAACAGGGTGGTAATGATGTTGAGATTTCTGGATCACCAACCGAAAAGGCAATTTTAGAGTGGGGAATTAAGGTCTGTTTTGAAACTTTAAATTTGGACTTCATTTTAATGAGCTTTATGCAATTACAACTAGTTATGACTGTTCGATCAAATTTCAGCTTGGGATGCGTTTTGATGCTGCCAGATCAGAATCATCAATTATCCATGTCTTCCCCTTTAATTCGGACAAAAAGCGAGGAGGAGTTGCAATACAGATGGTAATACTTTATTGGCATTTTAATTCAAATGTGTAATTTTTTTGCTTCTGTTCTAAACTGATATGTTATTAGGGAGCTAATATATTATACGATGATGTCTATATGTTGTTTTTTATCCGGACCATTATTGCTAATAGTTTTTATACTTTTCCGCAGCCTGACTCTAAAATCCATATACATTGGAAAGGTGCTGCTGAGATAGTCCTTGCTTGCTGTACAGGGTATATTGATGTTAATGGTCAGTCGGTGGAGATGGATGAAGAGAAGGTTTGAGCAAATAGTTAACTATTTAGATCACTAGTTAAGCAAAGGCATTGGTTTTTCCACCCGATCAAATTTTCCTACTCTGTCTCCTGTGTTTTCCCAATCTTTTATCATAACATATCTAATGAAACGAAAGCTAATACAACTATTAGATTAACTGTTGGATGACATTTGATACTTGTTTTTGACTGATTTTGATAACGTTCTTAAGTAAAATTTTCCTGGCTCGCAGATGTCACATTTTAAAAAAGCTATTGAAGATATGGCTGCTGATAGTCTACGCTGTGTCGCAATTGCATATAGATCATATGAGATGGACAATGTTCCAACTAGTGAAGAACTTGCTCACTGGTCATTACCAGAGGATGATCTTTTTTTATTGGCTATTATTGGCCTGAAGGTAATATTACCTCTAGAAATTATATTGTCATGGAGTTGAGAACCCACGAATGAGAGAGTTGACGAATAGAATGAAAGAAAGAATGCAAAGGAGCTGTTATTGATGTATGAAACTTCATGATAAAAGAGAAATTCTCGTTCGAAGGGTTTCCCCTTTCACAATAGAGCTACTGTTCGGTTCATAAATGTTATCTTCTCATCACGATCCTCTTCCCTTGCATTCCCCTATCTATTGTTTTTGACTAACTTATGTAACTGTCAAAACTAGATATTTCGTCTGTCCTCCCCTTATTCTACCAAGTACCCTTCAGTCATAATGCATTGTCATCTTTGTTTTGTGCCAGTATTATAACATCCTGATTGTATTCTTGACTTTTATGTTATTACTCACTTGTTTTCTTTTTAGTTTTGTGTTGAATGTCGGTAGCGCTATTATTTATAATTTGCTTAGTGTGCCATTCTATCTCTGGTATATCTTGTTTAGAGTCTATTCATTCTTAAAGGTCCTACACTTTGTTGCATGACTTCCGCACTTTAATTTCTATTATTTCAATATGTTCTTACAATTTGCTTTTTTGCCAATTATGCATTGAAATGCAGGATCCTTGTCGACCTGGGGTCAAGGATGCAGTGCAGCTTTGCCAAAAGGCTGGGGTTAAGGTATATCTATACATGCTTTTGATGTTGAAAGTCTTTTTGTTCCATTAAGAGGCTTAGGTCATTGAGACAGTTATAACATGTTATAGGACTCTATTTGTACTGCTAAGTGGCCAAGGTTTCACCTACTGACGACTTTTATTGAGACAATAATTTATTTATGAAAAAAATAAAATAAAATTCATTCCTCACGATAGATTCTGCGAAAGCGATTTAGTGTTTACCAAAAATAATCTATTCTAAAGGGGTGTTTGTAAGAGGTTATTTCAATAAGCTTTTGATAAGATTTTATTGAATACATGCTTATTTAAGCTATTTACCCAAACGTGCCCTAAATTCAGTGGCATTACCTCTTCATTTTGTCAAAGCTACTCCTCATGAATCTTCTGAATATTGAAACTCCAAAACAGTTTCACAAGAGGATAGTCAAGACACTCTCTTCCTTTTGCAAAGCTGCTCCTACATGTGTTTTGTGAAAATTGAAACCCCAAACAGTTTCAGTAGAGGATCGTCAAGTCAATATTAGCATGGCTTATGGAGTTTTGCATGCTCCTCTTGATATTTCTACTATCAGTCAAGGTTCTCTGTTTCTCACAATAAGAGTTAGTATTAGCAAGCACGATATATGCTATAATCCCACAGTTTTGATTGTCTAACATGCTTGGATTCCTCATATGAAGGAACCTTGGTTGACATCAGGGGCCTTAGGCTGCGCTACATGCTCTAGGGAAATATGAAATTCTGACTTAGGCATAATTCATCTCAAGAGTTCCTTAACTTTCTTATTGTTCCTGTCCAATTGGTCCGCTTCTTCAGGGCCATCACTCATAATTGTTATCACCTATACAATAATGTCTTCAATTTGACAATTCAAGTTTTAATTTTGTAAAACCACAGATAAGCTACTAGTGAACTACCAACCTAATCCAGAAATACAATTCCCCTTCTTCTTTTGACTCTGAGCTGATTGCTGGTAGAAAACATCTGAAATTGCTAGTAGGGTAAGTATGGCCCGACAGCACTGATGGAGTCATCATATTTCAGTTGCAACAATGGCTTCATTTTGCTGTATTCCAGTTATATATTTATCAGATTTTTATATGAACAGGAGGCATTTATTAAATCTTTCCATTGCAACTATTATTATTAATGATGCAATTTTTACTTGCTTAAGCTATCGGGAAAAACTACATTATAATGTAGTCTTATTACATTGTAACTATTGATTTTATTTAGGTAGTTGCATAGTTAAGAATAATGTGCTCTTGCTACAAAAGGCTTAACCTGAAAACTGGGAAGGAAGGAAGGGTGGGGGGAGGGAGGAGGGGCGCTAATACACTAATTGTTAGATAGAAGCAAAAGGATGGATTTAAGATGCTTGAGTACCTCACGATACCATTTGTTTTTTTAATATTTTAAACCATATCATTGCTTTTGATAAGACAAAAATGCGTTGGCCATTTTTTCTATTATAGGTTCATCTGAAACTTCCCTATCCTGCAAAATGAACACTGTTTAGGTTAAGAAAGGCAGTATGCAAGGCATGTGCAATTTTCTACTTATGGAAAGTACTAATTTGCTTGTTTTGGATCTTTAATCCCAGGTAAAAATGGTCACTGGTGACAATGTTAAAACTGCAAAAGCAATTGCTGTAGAATGTGGAATTCTTGGTTCAATCTCTGAAGCTACCGAGCCAATTATCATTGAAGGAAAAAAATTTCGTGCCTTGACAGATGAAGGGAGAGTAGAAATTGTTGACAGCATATTGGTATAATCCAACAACTATAACAGCCTTAGTGATGTAACTGTTTGGCCAATGAGATTAAGAGTCTATTTATGTTATAGGTTATGGGACGGTCATCTCCCAATGACAAGCTTTTGCTTGTGCAAGCATTGAGGAGGAAGGGACATGTTGTGGCTGTAACTGGAGATGGAACAAACGATGCTCCCGCACTACATGAGGTTTGAAAGGCATTTCTTATGTTTTTGGGGCATATGCGTATATTTTTATCTTGGATACATGTTAAGACGATGGCAGTAATTATAATGATACAATATATGAGTATAACTGATGCCAAAATTGTTGCTATGTCAGTTTTACATTCAATTAGAATATATTGTTCTGAGACACTTTTCGGTTCAAATTATATGAACTAGTTTTTGTTTTCATGGTTGTGTTCGTCGCTCTATTTTTGGATTTGTAGGCCGATATTGGTCTTGCAATGGGTATACAAGGAACAGAAGTTGCTAAAGAGAGCTCTGACATCATTATTTTGGATGACAATTTTGCTTCAGTTGTGAAGGTTAGTCCTCATTTCTTATTTGAGAGATGTTGGAAGTATTCTTGAAGGACTATTTCTGGCACTAATTGAAATGCATAATTAGAACATTTTGAATACTCTTGTAAGAGATTCTTTTAGTATGAAGGTGCATTCGACAGCTTTATATTATTTCGTCGTGTAATCATAAGTCGTATCACCGTTCAATAACTTTCACCAATTCAGGTTGTCAAATGGGGGCGGTCTGTATATGCAAATATTCAGAAATTTATCCAGTTTCAGCTTACAGTCAATATTGCAGCACTTGCTATAAATGTTGTTGCTGCATTTTCCACAGGTGACATCCCACTAAATACAGTACAGGTTTGTTTTCTGTTTGTCACTAACTGCTTGGCGCTCCCTAATTTATTTATTATTCAGAAGGCCATCCTTATGAACTATCCTTCATTAATTTCTTAACAGCTTCTCTGGGTAAATCTTATCATGGATACTCTTGGAGCATTAGCCTTGGCAACTGAACCACCAACTGATTCCCTGATGGGTCAGCGTCCAATGGGCAGAAGGTCATTTTTTTTCTTAGCAATTTTTTTTTTTTAATTTAAGAAAGAAAATTAAAGAGAGAAGAACAATGTACAAGGTCAAAGTTATATATCCTTTGCAAAATACCAAAACAGCATGGTACGTATAAAGTGGGTAAGTAGAAAAACATTTGCAGTAAAAGGCTTATGAAACACTGAAAACAATCAGCGGCCAAAAGCTATAAAGATGCTAGTGAATGCTGAATTTATCATGCATGCATGGATTTTACATAATGCACTTGTGTACAATGCACCTATTGTTGAACTCCATTACCGAACATCAGATGCAGTGACTATGTTTTTTTATGGTTTTTGTGTTATAAAATTGACAGTATCTATTTTGCTGTACAGAGAACCTCTTGTATCAAATATTATGTGGAGGAATCTGCTGATACAGGTGAATTCTGTTTCTCATGTAGTAGCACTCCTGTCGCATTGAAGCCGGCAGGGATTTTATTTTGAAGTGGACCAAGCCACAAACAACTAACTAATGAACGTTAAAAATATAATGCATTACTTATACCATATTATTTCTGCTGTCTCTGAATAGCCGGTAATGGTTGGAAACTTTCAGGCAATGTATCAAGTTTCTGTGTTGCTTATACTTAATTTCCAAGGTGTCAATTTACTGGGTCTGAGGAACGAACCCAACCGTCCTGCAGTCAAAGTGAAGAACTCTCTGATATTCAATGCATTTGTTTTTTGTCAAGTAAGTCCTTATCATCTCCAGTTAATGTGAAATTACAAAGCTCTAAGCTTCAGTGGCAAGTAGCTAAGTTTCATATTTAAGTTTCTTTTTTCGAAAATGGTGGGTTGATAATATTGTTGAAACCAAGACCTGTCTTCCTATCAGTTAATTTAGGTCTCTTCATTAGATTAAAATATGCAGAAATGCTTATAACTTAAGTGTAAACAATAATTATATATATATATAGAAAATTTTAAAAAGAATATCTGCCATACAAACCAAATTATTAAAAAAAGTAAGTTAGTATGTCTTTTAAAAGTTGAAAACGATCGTGTTTATTTTCTATCATAGTTTTGATTAAGGTCATCCTTTTACAATCTTTACTATTCTCAAATGGCTTTAGGTGTGTTTATGGTGTATAGCACGCAATAGGTCTTGAAAGAGTGTAGAGTTCATAGTAGACAAGGAATTGTTTAAAGTTCAGCAGTTTTTAGTGATTTGTTCACTGTAACTTTTATGTTTTTGGGGAAACAAACTAATCCACTGTAGTTTATATACTAATGAACGGGGGCCCAAAGGCAATTTTACATGGCTTCCCTCAACTCCATTGTTGCTTGATCGTTACCGGACATATTCTTGCCCTAAGGACTTTCGATAGTAGACTACTTATTAAGGTGTACCTTAGGAAAGATAGAGAGGCGTAGAGGGAATAATTGTAAACAGTGTTTAAGATGAGGAGGTGAAGAAGGGAGTTAGTCATTTGAGGAGTTGTTGAGGGTACAATCTCGGGACCTCCGTGAATGACCCGAGTTGTATATTCATGGAAATAATGTCTACCCATTTTCTTCGCTTTCTTCCATTTTCCGTTGTATTTTTCCTTCGCTTCTGTTACTCTTGTATCGACTGGTGTCAGAGACATTTGAGATATTGGGGTTAATGGTCAAGTAAACGGATGGTGGACAGCTCAATTATAGACTTACAGTGCACTAAATTAGATTACATTTCAGTGGCAAGGAGAGAAGGAAAAAATCATTGAATGGGGAGGCAGACCAGCTCAATTGGACCTAAAAGGTACTGCTGGAGTCACCTCAAAGAACTCCCTTAACTGTGGGGTGCGATTCAAGGTCACGAGGTCATGGTACTAGTTGATTGTTGAGCATCTCATAATCTCATTGCTAAGGGACAGTGCAGCTTCCGGTTTCCCCCATGCTAGACACACAGCATAATATATGAGGCCAAACACTAGGAGCTTGCAATGTGTGAGGTTTTGCAACCCCATTCACAAATTTTTTTATTTATTCTAGATAAATGGGGTGGATGTAGCATTGGGTACGAGAAAAACAAGACCAATTTCAAAAGACTCAGTGAAATCACCATAATTTATTTTATTAGATCAATCCCTACTTTCGCGGGGCTTAAATCTAGCTAAACTGATTAAGTTATTTGATCAGTCAAAGGCAAAAACACTACAAGGCTATGTCTATTTTCGTGATTTGAATCCTTATGTTCAAATTTAGAATTTTTAATGTTAAGGTTCAACTTTTAGTTCTTCCCTCGACATCTAGGACCATTTAAATAAGCATGAAGAACTACTAAAATTGAATTGAAATATATCTAACGTTAACAAATGAGGGAAATACAAAAAGAAATTGTCAATCCCTCATTTGACTATCATAATCCCTAGAAACCAAGAACTACTCACCCATAGTGTTAATCACGAAATAAATCGTCAAAAAGTACAAGTATAAAAAATATAGGAAGAACTTTATTTTCTAATCTCTGAATTTTGCATTCTTTGTTAGATCATCATTCACCTTGCCCTCTTTGATTTCCAACTTTCATTCTTGATCTCCAAATGCAAGATGGTCAAGCACAAGACGACTCCTGCAAAGGATGAGATGAGACTCCCTCTCTAAACTTGCTCCAATCCCTTTTTCATATCTTGGGCGTTTTATTTAATTGTTTCTGGGCCCAATGGATTTCATATGCCAATCCCAAATAACAAAAATTCTTAATTGAATAAAAACAGTAAATAAATTCCTAGAAATCTAAATAAAAATAACAAACTCCTTACGAAAATTTACCTAAAATAATGTTAGTTTCACACACATCACAGAAAGCAGGACCATGCTATAAGCTTGAAGGAACCAACGTTCCAAAAGTGAGTCCCTTGTTCCAGCCCTATCATATTATTAGTGAAAAAAAAGGATGACACAAGGAGATTTTTGTGTGGATTATATGGCACTATGTAAGATTACAGTTCCATATAAATTCCCTATCTCTATGATTGACGTAATGTTGGGTTTCACCAAATAAAGAAAGAAGGATGAGGAATTCCAAGAACAACTTTCTTGAGGAACGATGGACAAAATAAGTTCCTTGTGTTGCCATTTGGACTCATGCGTGCTTTCTATACTTTTCGATGCTTGATGAATGAAGTTTTAAGACCTTAATCATTAAGAAGTACATTAGGAAAGATAAAGGGTGATGCAGGGATTTCTATAGACAGTAATATAAATAAAGAGGGGAATAGGATAGGGTGTTAGTTAGTTGAGGAGTTGTTGAGGGGAGAGTCTAGGCCCTCGGGAACTCCATGAATGACCGGAGGCATTCATTGACAGAAATATGGTCTACCACATTTTCTTTTCCATTTTCACGTTGGTTACCCTTGCATCAACGTTGGATTCCTCTGTTTTTCGTTTCCGCCTATATCCTTTTGATATCAGAAGAAGGTTTTGGATTCACGCCCAATTCTTTCTTCACCATATGTTTATAATTATTGTAGCATCATATATTTGCACTACATTCTTTTGAATTTTATTCAAACGATGACAAAGAAAATGTTCTTCCAAATCTGCAGGTCTTTAATGAATTTAATGCCCGAAAGCCTGATAAATTCAACATATTCAAGGGAGTCACAAGAAACTACCTCTTTATGGGGATAGTGGGAACAACTGTTGTGCTCCAGGTTAGCTATAGATACTGATGTTACTACAGAAATAGTAGGAAATTGCAGAACGAAGTTCTGATTACAACGGAAAATAGTAGAAAATTTAGATGTAGAAAGGTGAAGAAAAACTCTCCAAGAGCATTTGTGCTTACTCTCCCCGTGGAATTATTGACCCCAAAAACTACCCAAATGATGATACAGCCCCTGCACCACCCCTCATTCCCTTCTTACTCCCGCCCCCTTCTTATTGCTGCATCCTGCTGCCCAGTGTCCTTTTTGTTTGAGACATGCATAACATTTTCCTCTGGTCCCCTTCCCAAACTAGCCCTATTTCTCTCCCTTCGAGGGTATACTTTAATAGTGAGACCATGGTGCTCAGGCACATCAGTTAGTCATGTTAGAGTCTTCAGTTGCTTGCATTTATTTATAAAATATTGGTAGGGCTACCATAACTTAGTTACTGTTTGCAGATTGTCATCATTGAATTTCTTGGAAAGTTCACTAAAACAGTCAAGCTTAGTTGGAAGCTGTGGCTCATTTCTATTATTATAGCATTTATCAGGTCAGTTGCTGATCGCACGTGCTAGAATTCATAATGTAACTTGCTCTTTGCATGCTATTTTCTTCTCCGATGAGTTATTGTTGGAGATTGAGTTTGATGAATGCTTGGGGGAGGCCTCGATTGTTTTTAATACTGTGCGCATATGTATAACTCGAAAGGCAATTATGTGTTTATGCTTATCCATGTTCCATGCGCAAATGCTAACTGTAATTATTCCTCTGCTCCGTCTTCCCTTTCTCCATTCTCTCAGCTGGCCTCTTGCTGTGGTTGGAAAACTGATCCCAGTACCGAAGGCTGAACTCAGTAACTTTTTCCGAAGATATCTATCTTCGAAGAACTTAAATAAGGATGGAATCTGAGGCGTCTCAACTGAGATAGACATAGGCTTCTCAACAGAGTCAAATCTAGGTTGCCTTCCCTCCGTACATTCTTCCGGCAATGATAAATAATATACTAGTTGTACAGAGATTCTACAGATCTAAGAAAGTTGGATTTATTTTATACGTAGGTTCTAACAAGGTTAGGTTTGTTATATACGAAAATTCGGCTAGTCTTCGTTATTTTGCCACCACTATATTTTCTGTATGACAAACGCTGATTTATTATTTTAAAAGTTGTAGAGATTTATATAATTCAGGTTCATTGTTCAAATTCAGCTTCTTTCTTATTTGTGTTTACGTGTATATATATTAAATTTACATAAAATTGAATTATAAAGAAAAAGTATTTAAGTGTAAATATCTAACAAAGAGGATGTTGGGTATAATTAACTAAAACAATCCAGGCATGTCAATTTTTCAAGCTCTATCAGCGGTGTGGTGCTCTGAAAATAGTCCCGCAATCTTAGGAGATCCCATACCTTTTAAAGTATTAGTCCCCCTCTCCTATGGCCATATTTAAACTGGAACAACAAAACATGTCCTAATGATGACATCAAATAAATTACAGACCACAATGATACTTGGTAATTAATTTCCGAATAAGTTCAGCAAGAGTCCCAACCCAACCATGTAATAATTTTGCGTAGCGGACAAGAGTTTACTTTGTCAGGTTTTCATGGAGCAGACAATGAAAATGGTGCATGGCCTGCTCAACCCTCGGAGCATATCTGCCGACGGAATATGCTGGGGACTGGAGGCCTTTCTGGACACCTTCACACAGCACGATATCTTCTATCTGCTCATCAAACGACCAAATATGGGTATATATTCCAGCTGAGGAAAATATCTAATCAAGCCTGGAAAACCAAAGCTTTTACCTGCACTTTTTCACTATCTTGTAAACTTTTTTCTAGGAAATCGGTGTCATTCTGCTCGGTCAAAGAGAAGGCAGTACGTGTCAGTGTTTTAAATTGACTGCAATTATTTTAATAAGTGTTTATTTATTTATTAACCCCGGTGATTGTGGAGTGAAAACCCACAAACTAAGACTCCATCCTTTAAGGACTGGGGCCACTATATGAAGATAAATCCTGAATTAATTTCTGAAAAAAAAAAATGTATCAATGAAAGTCTCGAGACTTCCTATGTTTTTACCCAAAATCCACCAAAGCTATCATAGGTGGGGTTTTGGTATAATATTACTATCATAAGAAAAATCATTTAAGTAGGAGGCAAAGATCTGAACTTCTCATTTCGAAACATTTCATACCCCGGTCATTAATCACAAACTCTTTCCACCTAGAGCCCTAATGGTGGCTAAGTTTCTTCAAATCTAATTCCATGAACACTAGGTACAACACTATCAGTACAAGGTTCATTGTAATACATTGGAAGAGTATTTTTTATGCTAAATTGAGTAGAATCTGATTATTTATTCATCACCCATAAAAGCTTGTCTGTTATAAATAAAATGTCAGCAAAAAAAATTTCTGCTGATAGACCAAAAGGGAGCCCATACAAGTAAACAATTTTTTTGTTATCCTTAGTCCAGTGGGGTTGATAGTGCAGTAAGTTAACAGCAGATACATTTTAGAGACTCTGAAACATGTATAAAATATCGTGTATATGCCTACACAAGTAGAAGTTACCTTCAGAGAGGGTTCAATATAGTAATCAAATATTACTTGACATTTGTTGGGTCCTAGTGGAACCACAAGATTGGTGTCCATCCAAGGTCCGTACCTGTGAAGGCCAGCAAGCACCCCAAGTTATAAAGCATGCTAATTTGCAAAACAAATACATTGAATATATCAATTTATTGTTTAAATGAATAAGATGACTAAAAAACTGATCTACCATGCCTAAACAACAACAAAGCAAGCACCTATTAATCATGAAGTTTGGGTAAATAAAAGCGTATATAGCTTTTCTTCCAAGTCGATCATAATTCTCTTCGCTTTTCTCCGAGCTACCTTCACAACTTTGGATGCTAACCTTTTCAAACATCTGTTGTCTCATTCATAAACTATCTTTTTAGTACATAAGCAACCAGATGTGTAACAAAAGAAATTGAAAATCCAGTGCCAAAAGTATTTATTATTTTAGCTAACTTTAGCAAATTATTTTAGTTAGTAGACGGATAAAGAGAAATCTTTATTCTGGTTGCAGAAAAGGATGAAAAAGTCATGTAACAAGGGTTCCAAAAAACCATCTACATGACTTAATTTTTCATGCTACAGTACAATAGCATGTAAAATGAAAAGAATATTTTTTAAAGATAGCAAATAAGCTTACAGTGATAGAATAGGAATCCATCTTAAGACCAGAAGCAAGGCCTTTGTGTGCATACGGCACATGATAGCCACCATCTAAGTAGTTATCACAGAATACCTGCAAAAAAAGACCCTGAAATTGCTAAAGTCCTAGCAACTCCATGAATCATACAAACAACATTGTGGATATAATAAAAGCTGATGTCTAAAATTTCTTGCTGAGAATGTTCACTGGTGAGATAAAGCAAACAGGTTTACCTATATACGTGAGAGTGAAGTTTCATAAACCAGGTAAAATATCTGGTCACATAATTATAAAGAAAATGAAACCGTACCTCAAGTAATAAACATAACTCCAGCAAAAAGAATCAATTGAATCAAATAGTCAATTCACACCTTCCAATTGCATTCAATTGTGTATTCACGTCTGCAAACATAACTTAGTGAAGAATCAATTCCACTGGAACTCAGTACTTCTGAACAGCTACCCAGCCATTCCTTTGACACGTTATGACTATCAACTTCATTCTGAGAAACATTCTCTTTTTCCAGATTGAGAAGCACAAAAGGTCCCCAGGTAGCTGCTTTGATTGGTAAAAGGCCATAATCCTACCCTTCATGGTCACAAAGAAATCAGTTGATCTTTCCCTCTGAAAAATATATAATACAAGTAACTTGTCACAGAACATGTCTTCATACATTTACATTGAAATTTCGCATTCCTGATATTCTGGTGGCCTTTATAAGTGCTCCATTGAAACCATAAGTCCACCCCTGCAGAAATCATCGTATTTTCATATCTAAGTTTCCAAAACAAAGAAAAGAAAGGAAATAAAAACAGAAACCTATTATGAGAATGTATCAGATCATGATAACTGAGTAACAGCCATTGCCTATGAAGGAAAGCTTGACAATTATGTTTTCAATTTCACAAGGATCAGAATATAAAAAAGGGAGGAGATCTATAGAGAGGAGAATCAAAATAAGTATGCTAATATGCATATTTCTCACTGTTGGTAAACTCACATGATAAGGGCAGACAAAGCAGGACTTCTTTCCACTTCCATAAGCAAGAAGAGAAGCATGATGACGACAGACATTGTGAAAGGCACGGACCATGCCACTGTCATCATGACAGACCACATATTCCACATCTCCTAGTCTGAAATATTTAGTCACCACTTGATTCTCATAAACTTGGAAGAAAAGAAAGTGCATAGAGTGCACAACAAATTACAAAATGAAGACAAAATAGATGCATTAGAAAACAAAACCTTCCGGTGAAATAGTCACGGGGTTCCTTTATCTGCTCAGTGGATCCTGTAATGAAAATTGAGTGAAACTTGAGAATTTTTGGTGGACAAGTATAAGACATAATTGAAACTTGAAATGGCTTCTTTAGACAAAGTCCTTAGTAAAGACTTGTATAAGAGAAAAAAAAAAAATAGTATATATATAAACTAATATATAATTTTTTTATATAAATTACTTTTAACCTAATTCACTTTTACTTTTCTCTTAAAAGGAGAAGTTTGTATAAATAGTGAGTCTCACTAACATGTCTGACTCTCGAACTGGAAGGAATATATTTGATATTTGTGCAACCATAGAAAATGGTTTGCATCCATATAAAACACAACGGAAACTAATTGACTCACAAAACACATCATAAAAATTAAAACAATTTTCTTCTTTTCGATAATTGGAACTAATTATTGGATTGAAATACCACATCTACAATCTACAATTTGTTTTACCGTAAAAAAAGAAAACTATTTAAATATCAATTTTATCTATCAAATAAAATAATTATTAATTATGACTAAAATATTTAGTAAATTAGGTTTGGATTATTAAATAACTAGAAAATTAAATTTTTATAGCTAAATAACTAAAATATCAAAATAATATTTGAATTTAGTGATCATTTAAGTCTAGATAATTGATATCTAACACTAATTACCGTTGTTTTCCTCATTTATATCATTAGATTCTAAATTGATATCTAATTAAATTAGAAACTTATTTAAAATTTAATAATATAAGTGACTAAAATATTGATAATTAATGTTTGATATCAATTATCTTATCTTAATTAATCATTATATTTTATAATTATTTATTAATCAAAATCTAATCTAATAATTATTTTAATCGTAACTATTTATTTAGTACTTAAACTTAGTGACAATATTTTTTTCTTGTAACGAAGAAGCCAAAACGAAAACACCCCAGAAAATAAGGGAAAAAAAGATTGAATCTTTGGGCAGAATAAAACTGACCCACTACTTGCCAGCCTCTGTAGAAGACGCGATCGAGCTCAAGGTGGAAGAAAGAGGGGTGAGTGTACCATGATGTTGGAGGGGTAACGGCTTCCTCTATGGGAGTCTTCGGATTGAATTGGTGGACAAGTCTCTGAGTCTGAGAGGTATGGACGTCTGAATTGTGAATAACGCAACGAGGGATCGTTAAACTTTTGTTTGGAAAATTAAGGTTTATGAGATGGGCTTGGCGAGGAGTAGAGATAAAGGGTAAGAGCTGAATGCTCATCGCCATTTGCATCTTCGTTATAATTCACTTCTTTTCCTTTGTTTCTGCGCTGCTTACGCTGTATATTACACCCATCACAATAAATAAAAGCCCATACTAACTATCATTTCTGTACCTTGGTTTCTCCATCAAATAAAAATAAAAATACTTTTTTTTGTAAGTTAAAAGAGTAATTACCATGCTAGTTAATCCATTTTCATATTAGTATTTGAATTAATGGTTCTTATTATTTTTGAATTAATTTTACTCCTAATAACTGGTTTAATGTTAGCTTTGTAAGAATTAATGCTAGTTAATATTTCACCAGTAGTTACTTCTAGGCTAATTTATTTGAATTTTTGAATCAATATATAAAAAGTCAAGAGTATCTTGGAACATGATTGGTAGGTCACAAGCTCTTTCTTATTCTTTTTCTACATGATCAATTATATAGTCTTTAACCTCAATTATAATTCCTACAATGACCTACATAATTAGTTAGATAAGACTCATAAAAATTACAGGTTGAAATTTATCCATTTTTTCATACACTATAATTACATAAATTGATTATACGGTATAATGAATTATATATGATACATGAAAAAATATATGAATTTTATCCTAAATTATATAAGTTAGTTGGACTAAATGCATATTTTATTTGGATGTAAGGGCAATATGATCATTACATAAAAAAAAAGAAAAAAAAGTCAACTACCATTTATTTCATCGTCTTTCATATGTAATACAATATTATAAACTTTCTAATCATTTCTCCTCTATTTTCCTTAATACAAACATTCTCCATTCCACTTTAATTTTCTTTTCATTTTTCTCTTTGCCGACCCCTCACTTTCCATCCGCTATCCAAATAAAGGCTTAGTTCTCCTTTGTTATATTTTTACTTTTAAAATCTTCCTTTTTCTTATTATATATATATATATATATATATATATATTGTAAAAAAATACTAAAGTATTGACATTTAATATAAATTATTTAACTTTAAAATGTAAGAAAAAAAATTACTTATAAAAAATTGAGAAGTCTTAAAAATTAATTACGATAATATTAAAATTTTAAGTTTTTATTTACACAAATATAAAAGATTTAAGGATCAATTACAATAAAATTAAATTTGAAGATTTGTATTTATAATTAAGATACAAACAATAAAACTAAAGTTGAAGATGTCTATTTATAAAGTTTGAGAATTTAGGATTTATTGCAAAAATAGTAAAAGTTTTTAAGTTGGTGAATTGGATTGAGGATTTTCATTAAGATTTAGATACACTTCTAAAATAAAATAAAAATTATTGACAATTATATTTATAAACACTCTTCAATGAAGTTTTTACATTAGAGAAGAAAATACATTTCTTTCAAAATTAAAATTAATTCAGAAATACTCTTATTTTAAAGTTATCAGGGTATTAACATAAAATATCTACTTATTTTTACTAATAATTAGTGGTCTTTAGAAAATATTTTATCAAATAATAACATAATATAAAACTTTCCTTAGTGAATGAGTCTAATTTTAAACTAAAAAATAAAATAAAATTTTAAGAGTTAACTATTCTTTGACGAAGAATGAAGAACTCATTAAAAAAGAGAAAGAAAGAAAGAAAAATAAAATTTTAAAATTGAGAAAAAAAACATTTTTAAACTTTTAAAAAATAAACAAAAATGAATTTAATATATGAAATTAGACCTTATTTAATTTACATATAAGCTCTCTTATCAGCTCTAGACATAAACTTAATTGTGGTTCTAATCAGATTCATTAGCTTAATTACAAAAAAGTATAAGCATAGATTTTTATATAAAAATACAGGAAATATACCTTAACTTTCGAAAATTATAGAAAATATTAGAAAACTAACAAATCATATGTATAGTTTGGAACTCTAGAAACCTAAAATTCAATCTAACTAGAATGAAGTAAAATTTATAGCTATGCAAAAAATATGACTAAATAAACAAATGTCATATTAGATAAAAATATAAAATTAAAGTATGATAACTCCAATTTATTACAACTAAAAAAATGATTTATAAACAGTAAAACATATTGAAAGTGTTTTCACAGTTAAATATAACTATAAATATGTACACATCTGTGTGTGATCATTGCTTGAGTTTCTGAATTTTCGATCATCCATGAACATTTCACTGACTACAAAATGACTGCCCTCTTATTCCCACCCATTCCAAATCGTCAATGCTGGAAATGTTAAAAGCCCCCCACAATGGAATCAGCATTGTGAAACTGAAAGCCAAATATTTTCCTCTTCACACATCTGAGAATGAAGGTTTAAACTATTCATGTGGTGTATCAGACTATCCATTGTTAAAGCAATCTCTGTCCTTCTGCTGTTTGACTTATTTTGTGCTTCAAATCTATGGATTTTGCTTTTTACTTCAACCCAACTACAAGCACGATTTGGTTTTAGACCTTTGTCTTTCATTAATTTTCGCACTCGTGCAGCCTCATTCCACCAACCAACTCTTGCATATAGATTCGCTAGCTGTTGAAGTGTAGCTGAACACCCCGGTTCCAGCAACAACCTACTCTCTGCTGCCTGGATCCCAATCTGAACACTTCCATGAAGCCTAGAGGAAGACAGTAGTGAACCCCATACCACAGCATTGGGAAAAACAGGCATATTTTGGACAAAATCACGAGCCTCCAGAAGTAAACCGGCTCGACCAAGGAGATCTACAATGCAAGAATAATGATCTACTTCTGGCTGCACACCATGCTCAATCATGGAATTAAAGTAAACTTGGCCTTCTCTGACAAGACCTCCATGTCTGCATGAGGATAAGACACCGAGGTAAGTAACAGCATCAGGATTAACACCTTCCTTTATCATCTCTTCGAAGAGACTAATTGCCTCTTGTGCAAGCCCATGCTGAGCATAGCCGCTAATCACGGTATTCCATGTGACAAGATCCCTAACCTCCATATTGTCAAATATATACAAGGCCTCATCAATTGCCCCACATTTGGAATACATAGCAATGAGAGCATTATCAATGTGAAGGTAAGAGTGAAAACCCAGGTGAATTATTTGACAATGAAAACATCTCCCATATTCCAGTGCTCCACTTCCCATACAAGCACTTAGAAGACTAGTGTACGTAAAATAATTCGGTGTCAAATCTGATCCCCGCATTTGATGAAAGAGCTCCACACACATGTCAACACGCCATTCTTGTGAAAACCCAGCAATAATTGCCGTCCATGAAACTACATTTCTTACAGGCATTTCTTCAAACACACGGCATGCATGGTCCAATAAGGCACACCTGCTGTAAAAACTTATCAAAGAACTTCCAACATAAACACTGGCGATGAACCCAGTTGTTATTGCTAAGCAGTGATACTGAATTCCTCCACAAAGGTCACGCTTGGACCCACACGAGCTCACAGCTTGTGACAAGAAGCGCACATCAACTCCGAACCCTTGTTCCATCTGTAAGACAGAGGACTGAACATTGATTTCAGTTGTAGTCCTAAGAGTATGTGAATTGTGATCAAGAGGAATGGTTATGGTTGCATTGTTTTCCAACATGTTCTCAATGAGCCTGAGATGGCTTTGACGACTCTTAACATCACTACCACGTTTTTGAGGGGATACAAGGTTAAGGATTCTTAGTGCATTAGTTAAGCCTTTGTTTGAAATCTTGGGTGACAATTTATGGGAAGAGAAAGGCCTAAACTTTTGATTCCTAAGACAAAATGATGGATTCCTTCTGAGGAATGCCTTCATGGGTTCCAATTGAATCCTTAGTTGGAATAATTTTGTGACCATTCTTACAGGATTTAGGCCTCCTGCTGGTGACAAACATATGTGGATATGCAGAAAAACATGACATTATGTATGTATGTACGGTTCTTAACCTAAAATTAAGAAATTTACGATATTTATAGTTCTGGGTCCAATTATTTAAGTAATTCAATAATTTTATTTCGATTAAAAAATTATTATTAATAAATTATTTAAGTCAACTGTTTTAGAACATTCTACATTATCTTTTCTATATTCAATAAAGTGGAACCATTCATAAAAAATAATTATCTATATAAACAATTTTCTACAATTTTAAATGCCACAAAATCTATGTTGAATGAAAAACAACATTTTATTGATAAATAACTAGCAGCTTATGAATCACACATTATAAATATTTTTTATATAAATGAAATTTGATAATTAATAAATAAATAATTTAACATAATGTATATTTATTAAAAAATTAAAAAATAAATATATTTGCTACATAAAATGTATGATATTTAATAATTTAAATTGTGATATAATATTGTTGTTTTTAATTATTGACAAATTGTCTTTAAATATCATTAAAATTCAATTTATACAAAAGAGAGTATTTCTTTTATCAGCACAAAAGAAAATAGAGTAGATTAAAATGAATAGAAGGTTAAAAAGATGAAGTATACACATAAACTATAATACGAGGGTAATATTCGACCAAAAAGAAATTTTGTGTCCTGTAGGAGTATATGTGAAATGTATAAAAAATGTCACCGTCTATCGAAATGAGAGAGTAAATAATAAAAAGAATCTTACTCATTAAATTGTATATTCTGATTTGTAATATAAGAATAAATCAATAAGGCAATCATTGGTGTTATTTTAAAAATATTCGTTGTTGATTTGAGTTATCTATATTACATATTATTTGTTACTACTTTTATCGACAAGACTTTGTAGCCTTGAGATATATTTAGAAAATAAATAAAAATGCAGTCTTATTATGTATAGTACACGCGGCGCAAACGGAAACAGAACTTGTTTTCATAAATACAAATATATTTTCTCCCAAAATAAAACCTAAGTTGATTTGTTAATTTACCTTTCAATACCCGAAACATGTTGAAAATTGGAATGAAAGATCTATAATTTTTTTTATTTCGAGGGTTACACTATTATGTGATTGAATTAAAAGAAGTAATTGTAGGAATTTATTAGGAAAATAAATCAATCGTGAATCTTCAATTTTTGTAATTACAAATAGATAATCTAAGAGAAGGCGTAATAGTAGGATTTTATTGCAAGGAAGGATATAAATATGCATAAATGGTTTGATGAAAAGTAAAAGATTGTTAGGGCATGGATAACCCTCGTTTTCCTGTGGCCATGGATAGGTTTAAACAGCCAGAGAAGAAGAAAAACACAGGGAGGAAGAAGATTGCGATAGAGAAGATTGAGAAATCTAGCAACAAGCAAGTGACATTCTCAAAGAGAAGAGTAGGGTTGTTCAGAAAAGCGAGTGAACTGTGCATTTTGTGCAATGTTAACATAGCCATAATTGTGTTTTCTCCTGCTGAAAAGTTGTTCTGCTTTGGGCATCCAGACGTGGAAGCCATTGTTGGTAGCTACCTGAAGGGAGCCAAAGTGTTGGTGCCATCAGAGTCAAGAGGGTCCTATGATGAAAGCAACATGCAATATGAGGAGGCAATGAAGAATCTGGCGTTGGAAAAGAAGAATCTTGCAGAGACTCAAACATTGGTTAAAGGTTTGACCAGAAGGTGGTGGGAGGACTCCATTGATCTCATGAGTGAACGTGAGTTGGAACAATTTATGATCTCACTTTATGAGTTGAGGAAGAAATTAATCGAAAGGGCTGGTCAATTGTTCATGCTTTCAATTCAATGACGTACAATCTTTTAATTTTCATTTTAATCATCAACATTACTGTTTACTTTTATTGCTTAGAGTTTAGGGTTTTGTTTCTCATGTAACAAGTGTTTGCAAAGATTTATGTTATATCACTCATCAAAACAATTATATCCCTACGTAGATCATACTATTTTTCCTTATTTTATATATCTTTGATTAATATATTATGTAATTTAAAAAAAAAAAATTCATGAAATCTCAATGAATAATACTTTCGCCCTCTGTTTTTCTTCTTCTCTGGCTGCTTAAACCTATCCATGGCCACTACAGGAAAACGAGGGTTATCCATGCCCTAACAATCTTTTACTTCTCATCTAATCATTTGGGCAGTGTACTATACATAATAAGACTGCATTTTTATTTATTTTCTAAATATATCTCGAGGCTACAAAGACTTCTCAATAAAAGTAGTAACAAATAATATGTAATATATATATAACTCAATCACCAACAATTATTTTTTAAAATAATAACCCAAGCACCAATGATTTGCCTTATTGATTTATTCTTATATTACAAATCAGATTATACAATTTAATGAGTAAGATTCTTTTTATTTTTTACTCTCTCATTTCGTTAAGGTGACAGTTTTTTTTATATACATTTCATATATTACTCCTACAAGACACAAAATTTCTTTTTGATCGATTATAAACTACCCTCATATTATAGTTTATGTGTATACTTCATCTTTTTCTATTCATTTTAATCTACTCTATTTTCTTTTGTGCTGATAAAAGAATTACTCTCTTTTGTTTTTATAATGATATTTAAGAACAATTTGTCAACAATTGAAACAATAATATTATATCACAATTTAAATTATTTAATATATCATACATTTTTAAGTAGCAAATATATTTATTTTTAATTTTTAATAAAATATAAATTATGTTAAATTATTTGTTTATTAGTTATCAGCTTTTATTTATATAAAAAATATTTATAATGTGTGATTCATAAAATGCTAGTTATATATATATATATCCATAAAATGCTATTTTTCATTCAACATAGATTTTGTGGTATTTAAAATTGTAGAAAATTGTTTATATAAATAATTATTTTTTTATGAATGGTTTAAGGTCTTTATTGAATATGGAAAAGATAATGTAGAATGTTTTAAAAATTTTGACTTAAATAATTTATTAATGATAATATTTTAATCGAAATAAAATTATTTAATTACTTAAATAATTGGACCGAGAACTATAAATATAGTAAATTTCTTAATTTAGGTTAAGCACACATACATAATGTCATGTTTTTCTGCATATCGACATATAAGTTTGTCCACGCTTTATTTTTATTTTTTTACTTATTTAAACTATGGAGCTTTATTTACCGTTTATCCTTATTTCAATCAAAATTCACAACTCGGTTAATTAAACTCAAATTTTCAACATCAATAAATTTAACTTTTCCAATTTTATGGTGACAAAAACTTCCTCTAAATATTAGGTTTAAAGAAGAAAAATATTAAATTTAATAATTTTTAAAATATTAAATATAACTTAACCAATTTGAATAAAGGCTAAAGCTATACTATTTTAGTAGATTAATTTAAAAAAAATAGTAAAACCTTTATAATACGCTGAGTAGGATGCACACTGGATGTACCCATACCACCAAAACCGAACATCCTCGAGACCTATGTAAAAACACTAACCCACTTAATTAAAAATTTTACCTATAATGCTTTATACAATAAGTTTATCTTCATGTTTGAAACTTCCAAATTGCACTTTTGACCACTTATAAGTAACTTTTATATTGTGGAACAAATCTACCCACTTCTTATTGTTGGCTGGTCTTTCCGTATTAAAGAATGAAAAGTCATGGATGCCATTATTTTCCATTATATTTTTCAATTTAATATTTACTAATTAATTAAGGAAGTCAACTTGTCAGGGAAATAATTACTAAAATTACTGTAAGGCAAGTACAGTTCCTAATGGTTTTTTATTTAATACTTTCTCAATATTTTCTTGAGTAAAAAAAAAGGACAGTAAAGAATTCAAGATAAATGTGCTATGCAATTAAAAAAATTCATGAGAATTTAAAGCAAAAATAATATTATTTATTTTGTTTTCTTTGTATTTTTTTTCACTATTGTTACCTTAAAGTCGCAATCAGGATTACACATTTGATAACAACAGCTAGTGATCTGAAACTTGAACCAAAACTTGAAAAGCATTTTATGGAGGATAAATCAGCTGTCTTTCATGATTTCTTTCAAAGGGTTTTCAAATCCAACCAAAACTTCTTATTGGGTAAGTCTTTTCATAATTAAGTAAATTATTAAGGATGAGATTTTGGAGAGAGAGAATGAGAGATTTTTAATTTTTAAAACCACACATTTATTTAAAGAAAAGTAAAATTATCAAGTTTATATTTATTCGATATTTACTTTCTTAACTGTAAAAAAAAAAAAAAAACTAAATCAGAGTATATTTTAATAGAAGATGAAAAATTTATTTAAGTAAAAACTACACTCTTACATATGATTAGATTGAAGAGTTCAATCAATTAATAAACAAACATGTTTTAATTGATTATTTTAAGAAATTTATATTTTTAATGTAGATTTTTTTCATATATGATTGATCAATATATCAAAGTTTCGTCATCAACTAATCTCGATAACTGGAAATTAAACAAAATATAAAGGATAATTATTATTTAAGATTGAACTTTCAATATATACAATTTAATCTCATATTCAACACATTAATCACTTGTATTCTCTCCTTACTAATGAATTTCACTTATTGTTTAAACTTATGTTATAAGATTTATATTTAACTAGTTTCATATTAGTTATAGAAGTTACGACTTATGACATTTTTAAATAAAAATTGAATTTTATAAATTTATGTGTATTTTTTAAAATTTTGTTATCAATATTACTTTGTAAATTATATTATTATATTAAAAAATAAAATAGTAGTATTTCATTGAAATCAGCTCCACTCTAATTAAAGTTCGAACTCATAGTAAAGCTAATAAAAACTTATATATATTACTTATATTTTAGGTCAATTCAATCTCATCTTAATATTAAGGTTACTCCTAATCTAACTTGTACAACAATCTATTATATAAATGAGTTAAAATCTAAAAATTAAATTGAATAAAGAGTAGATCAGACACAATCTAGTTAAACTCAACAGGTCCTTTACTCATCCCTACAAACTGTTTAATCAAAAAGTTATGTTGAAAAAATTTCTTGAAAGACAACGTTTAAAAGTGTTAAAATATATTTGCAATATAATAATTTGAGAATTATCAATGCTATTAGGCCATCCTGTAAAAACAGACACATTATGTGAGTACACTTAGCTGTTATGTCTAGTATCTGGTGTTAAGATCGAACAATTTGTAATTAATATTTTTATAAGGGTTGAAGTTCTTTACTTGTGTTTCCAAATTATATATTTTTTTATTAATGGTAAAAAATAATAAAAATAATTTAATAATTATATTAAAGTTTAAAAATTCTTGACATAACTACATTGTACATGAATTTTATTTTTTATAATAAATTTTCATCTTACTTAATTTATTAAAACAAATAAGCTTTAATAGCAGTATTGAAAAGTAAAATGCAATCTGACCTGATTTTCCGCTAAGCTTCAAGCTGCTTAATTTAACTATTTGAAAACCTTTCTGACAAAGGTATAAGATTCTTGAAACCGGTGGAGGTACATCTAGGGAAAGATATATTAGATTATATAAATCATGCACACAGCAAGACTAAATTTGTCTCTGTTAAATTAATGGTATGTTTGATGATAAAAAAAATAAAAAAAGAAAAAAAAAGAAAAAAGAAAATAAAAAAAAATATATAGTAAAATTATGTGATAAATAAAAAATTAAATTTATGTGATTTGATTAATTTAATAAAAATAAAAATACATAAAAAATAATATAACAAATGTTAACCTTTATAAATTTATTTTTCTTTTTCCTCTTACCAAATCAACCATAAAAAGTAAGATGATAGTAAAGTTAGAGTCAAAGTCATGACAATAGCTCCAACCTGTAACTGATAATTATAATCATAAAACCTTTGTGGACAATAAATGAGGTTGTGAGATATTGTATTTTAACCTCTATAAAAGAAGTGTGACAAATAAATTAGTGTTGAACAAAATCCTTGTATATATGACTGGAATTATTAGGAAGACATTGAGTTACATATTCAACAACGTTTTGAGTTGTGAAAGTGATGTTTATACTGTTTTATAACAAATATATTCATAAAGAGAGTATTATCCTAATGGAAATTTCTAATCATTAAAAATAAGGATTTATATTGTGGCTACCATTTCAGAAGTGATATGTACCACAATAATTTTATTTCCGGTGATAAAAAAATTCAAATTGATAAATGTCTTTTGAAATTGAATAAAAGAGATTAAAGAATAATCAAAATTGGAGTTGATTTTTATTTGATTAGAAGACAACTTCTCAAACCACTGACATTGCAGCAGCATAAGCTGGCCGTGAATCGCGGTGGCGGTGAGGGAGTCACTCTCGGTTTGAAGAACAATACTTTGAATAGTCTTTTCCGTGACAAGCCAATTATAGTTGTGCTCCTTTCTCTAGACACGAGCAATACTAAATAGCTTGGATTAAATAAGTAGAAGGTATCGATACAAACTACTTTTACTTTTGACTATTTAATAATTTTAAATTTGATATAATAAATTAAATATTGTGATTCAAATATTTTTACCACTTATATTAATTTTATTGTTTATGTATCAATTAAGCTGACACATGTTTAATACAAAGTTTTATTTATGTTGCATATACAAATAATATACATAATTATATAATAAAAAAATATTGTTATCATAAAAAATAAGTTGAACGACAAAAAAGTTTCAAAATATTTTAAAAACAAAAAACAACATGATATTATAAATAATTGAAAAAATTTAAGAATTAAACCAAAACTTTGGTAATTTATTAAGTATTTTATTTGTAAAAATAATCATGTATACTAAAAAAATATAATATATTGGGACTCGAAGCGTATTTGACTCATAATTTATTTACACAGGTAAAATTTATAATAAACAAATACTTTAAATATATAATTATATTTTAAATTAAATCAGGTATTTGATTGAACCCATAAATATTATTTTATCTTAAATGACGTTTTTGGATTTTTAATATATAATTGATTTTTATTTTGGATATCTAATAAAATTTTTGAAGTTGAGTATCTGATAAATTAATAATTTTGATTTAAGTTTCTAATTGGTTTTATTACTCACTTATTTGTTAAGTTTGAAATATTAATTAATAATTATTTAATTTCATTCGTTACATGTATTCAGAAGATACGTCAAGATATGATGAAAAAGATATAGATTATTACGATAAAAAAAAAAAAAAGATGAAGAAACAAAAGAAAAAAAAAAAATATTTCAAAATAACTTTAAAAATTAAAGGACAAAATAAAAATAAATATATATTAAAAAAATAATAAAAAAAAGAAAGGAAGACTGTTTTCAAACTACTTACTTGATTTACTTGA
>Ga0099825_1000095_pt1 | contig 60731 bp, 29 predicted proteins | sample SiratroredBW_FD_76838 | JGI IMG/M metagenome (GOLD analysis project Ga0099825, IMG submission 76838) | Root nodule microbial communities of legume samples collected from California, USA - Siratro red BW | ecosystem: Host-associated > Plants > Roots > Nodule | place: USA: California | collected...
AAAACACACATATATATATATATATATATATATATATATATATATATATATATATATATATATATATATATATATATATCAGTTATATAAAAGTTATCAACAAAATGGCTCTGCAAAATTCATGCACTTGAGCAAAAAACTATGGTCAGAAAAGAGACTTGCATTACTTAGATTCTTTTTTAGAAACCAAGCTTTTGCTTAAAAAAAATATTTCAAAAGAGAATGATTTTTTTTTTTCAAATTTTTGTTTGAGCGAGAATTTATAGCTTAAAATGAAAATATTTTAAAAGAGAAAGATTATTTTTGTTAAATGTTTTTATGAGAATTTCCTGCTTAAAGTAAAAATATAATAAAAACCTAAATATGCAACAAATACAAAAACTTGCCCAACTTTAAACAAGACCACTTTCTGCCAATTCCAATTGTTACTAACAAGCTTAAACAAAAAATTAACAATAAGTTAAATCATTCAAAACTCAATTACATCAATATAGCTCAACATGACTATTTCAATTCAAACATTCAATATAGCATCCATACCTGAGTAAATTAAATTAAACTTGGCAAAACCCCATTTTAAAAGAAAAGCTGAATACTATGATCATCTTTAGATTCAACTATATAATCCAACGACAACTGAAATTAAATATAATTTTATTTAATCAAACTTATTGACTACTCTTACTAAACAAGGTTAAAAAATTCTAACTTGTTTTCAAATATTTTAATCCATAATAATAATATATCAGTATAGTCTCAAACTAGGTGGAAGGAAAAAAGAGGAAACTAAAAGTTTGAAGAAAAAAAAAAATACTTAAAAACATAATTTAGTAAGTTGAGATTGTTTAAATTTCTACTATGTTCTATATTGTGACTTTTTATAAGAAAAAAGATGTAAAATGATATCATAACCTGTGAAAAAATGTTAGGAAAATTTTAAGAAAAAATTTCTTGGTGAGATGATAGAGTTTTATAAATAAAATTAAGTAATTAAAATTTTAATATATACATATTAAACATATTTTAAATTTTAAATTTATATTTTTTAAATCATCGCTGTTAAACATATAACCGGGTATTACACAAAACACCGTTTTATACTAATTCAACTTTTTATTTGTGGAAGATCGATGAAATGTAATAAGAAAATTAATCAATCACTCGTCACTAGTTATACACAATAATTAAACAGAATACTTAGATTTACTAATTTAAGAAAATGTGGAAGTTACAAAATCATTAGCGTTCACCCAATGATGATGGAAAATTTGTGCAGTTTGTATATATTTTTAGGTTCAAACTTTATTTTTATCATTATACAATATAAATATAATGTGATAATTATAAATGTAGATCATATAATCGTACATAAATAATGAAACTTAAAAGTTAGTTAAAACTAATACGATTGTTTAAAAAACTGTGGGTATTTATTTTTTAACCCTAACTATTTAAATATAATTTTCGTAATCTCTAATTAGTACTCTTATTTTCTATAATTACCATAAAGTTCTCACTTTATCTACTCCAGAAGCATATATTACCAATAGTTTCATCGTCTATAATTTTTAATATGCCATTCACCTAACGATCACAAATATGGTATTTACTGATCCAATGGGAATGGCTTTTTGTCATGAAACAGAAGACAAAAAAGTGGCATGAGAAACGGCTTTAATAAAGATGACCAAGTCAACAATGTAATCTTAAGATCTTCCTCCTCCAACTTCTCAAGCAACTAATTGAAATTTTGAGAAGTGAAAATCTTCGATAGCATCCCCTGGTTCCACCTATGAATTTGTGACATATAAGATCCCAACTAATTTTTTTATATATATAATTGGATCTTTGATTTCGAAGATTAGAATGTGTGAACAAGTTTGTAATAATGACCAAAACTTTTGTTAAGCTTATCATCTTCCTAGGAAGAAACCCTTGGATATGTCTTTTCAATTTTATCCCTTTTCAACCTTTAACACTAAGGATAGGATAACACATGTGGCTGAAAGAAGGAAATCTCAATTCTTTTTCCAACTCTCTCAAATTAACTGAATATTAAATTTTATCCTTTGGATATGAGAATTCAATCAGTGTTTTAGTGCGACGGCGTAAGTATTAAGCTCTAATTAAGATTATCATACAAAAAGCAAGATTCTTTACATACTTAGGTCCATTATTTTATAGGTGAAAAATTAAAATAATGATATCAACTTGTTATAAGCTAAAATAAATTAATATGTAGAGTAAAGTCATAATTTAGAAATATATATGTACTTATAAATGAAAACAAAAATTCATCCAATAAATTTGGAATCACCTTTTGATATTGGGTTTAATGATTAATGGGTAGTTTGTTAACAAGGAGAGGTTGGGTCCGGGTTCACACTTCACCATCTCGCAAACTCTATTGAAGCATGCAGGTAACAGGAAGACCTCGTTCTTATATTACGAATATTAATTTAATATTGATTTGGGTGTAAATCAAATCAAATCAATGACTTTAGACCGTTCTTACTCAGAAAAAAAAAATTATAAAAATATAAAGAGACATCACCTCATATGTCAAATCTTTATTATAAAACTTAATACATTTAATAAAGATGGGTTAATGTATAGAGTCCATGATGAATCTGATTCAAAACATTTAGTTAATGTATTTTTATCTGGGTTAATATTACCAATATAATTAATTTAAATTAATTATTATATACATATACAATTAACTAATAATAATGTCTAAACTCTCAATAAATGCGTCGATAACTTTGGTTGTCAACCTGTCCACAATTTTACTTTTATTTTGTTTATGGGTTTATTTCTGACAAATTTAATCATATGCTATTGTTAATTATTTTGGCCGTCAATGTCATCGATTTTTTTCTTTGCATAGTTAATGCCCCCACAAATCTAAAATTGCATTTTAGTAAAAATAAATTATACACGGCAATTTTTTGATTAGTCCAATAAGTCTTGCTATGTATAACTAAATTTAGATAATTTAGAATTTTACAGATATATAAGATAAAAATAAAAAAAAATATTTACGTTTTGATGTGGTATAAAATAGCATAGCAAATAAATTTATTTAAGTTCTAAAAGAGATAGTATCTCAAATCAAATGTGGTGATTTGCTGTCTGTAAGAATCTTATTTCCTTAATCCTCGATTCAAAGATTTGTTTTAATATACTTAATAGTTCTAAATTATTTTAAAATTAAGTTTAAAAATAATTTAAATAAACTTTTCTTCCTTAATTCTAGATTAAGAACTTATTTTCAACTTAAAAAAATATTAAATTCTTGCCCCCGTTGTGTGAGAATGTTGTACGGATTTTAGTTAGGATATATTTTATTTATATTTGTGGGATATTTATAATTATAGTGTAAAATAAAAATAAATTTATAACAAGAGAGTAGATAAATTTGGGATAAAAAAATTTGGGATGTGCATATCAAATCAAGAGGGTAAATAAAACACTGTATTAAAAAAAAAAAAACTTCTTGAAAAAAAGAGGAACATATCGTTGGCACAAAGCAATATATTATTTTTCCTCCAACATCCTTTTCCATCAACATAAAAAGAAAATCTAAAACTCCTTTCTACTTCTACTTTCTAGCCCAATTTAATTAAATTAAAAAGGTAAAGTAAAATAAAGATAAGTTATCTTCTATCCCCTGTACTTAAATATCTACTTTGCTCATCAAAAGAAAACATGCAAGGAAGATAATAAAGATCACGTTGCATGTATTTATTTTGTTGTTCAAATACAAATTTTGGTTTTGAATATATTTTCTTTAGTTAGATTATATCATTATTGGCAGAACAAGAAGGGTTTGGAGGTGACTCTCCCAATAATTAATCTTCAATTTTTGAAGTCCTATATTCCTAAATCACATATACACCTAAGAGAAGCAAAATTACTTGTTTTAATTTTAAATTTTCTGTATTTAAGGATTGTTTTGAGGTTTTCTTTTTGATTGTGAGTTTTTGGTGAAACGCATGAAAATTAGTTTTTTTTTGGAAAAATTTAGGGAGTTGAGTATTTTGGATTAGTTTGAAAACTTGGAAAAAAATCATTTATCATTATTTTCCTTTATATTGGTCTGTGTATATTGTATAATAATATTTTAGATTTTTTTATGTCCTTTAATATTAATTGTCATACAAATAGGCATGCAGTAGTTCCATAGTTAACAAAATAGCTATTTGTCTTTATGGATCCAGTTTCCTTCTCATTTGGATCGGATTTTTTTTTTCTTTTGGATACAAAACTATAGTTTTTACAAAAATATTTTTAAAAGTCATATAAAAAAATCTGAAAAATATTATTTTTATTTTTGACAACGATATACAAAAATTGAAACTGAACTAAAGATATTAATAAAAAACTGGACCAACGAATCTAATCATGCCATGATAATTTCAATCAACTTTTAATTGTCATTATTAGCGTGTATATACTTGTATTATCTAATAACTCCAGAGAAATAAATTTAACTCGAGGGGTAGAAAACGGAATGCATCTTACATACATGCATTGGAACATGATGCATGCATGCTTTTCGCTCTCAACCTCAGTATATTCAATTATGTACGAATTTGTCATAACCGCGACAAGCATGCATGGGGACACTTGAAAACATGACCAACTATTTCAACTAACGTAAACAAACACTCAGTCATTCTTAAACAATACAAATTACTATATATATTTTTAAATTCCTATAATATTTTTATAATTGAACTAAAAGTAAAATCATCGGGAGTTATACAAATTCATTGGTTCTACCGATTATCTATGTGATTAAATTGCTATCAGACAAACCAAAAACTCGACATCTTATAAGCTAGCTTATTTGATAATCCAATCTGAAGATTTTTTAAACATCTATCGAAATTTTCAAAAGACCTTCCTTTTCCTTGTGCAAAGCCACGAGGTTCATCCTCTTGTTCTAATTTTCGTGCTATATGTGTATATATACATATAATCTTAGCGATCTTACCTGGAATTTGGAATAGTAAACCTCATATAATATTAAAAACAACAGTTAAAGAAGACTTCATATAAACATTACAAAAAGTTTTTGTAAAGATATTGAGGGCGAAATCTTTCGCAAAACGTGAAATTTTCGTTTCGTGTTTAGAAAATTCTAATGTATGTGGACCCTTCTGCAGATGGTGGAAATCAACTGTACACTTCCATACCTTGAGCGAAGGTTCCCTTTTCCCTCCAATGGTAAGGTTAAGTTTGGTTTACAAAAGAAAGGTGCACGAAAGAAAAAGGGTAAAATTATTCGTGTCCTTTTTTAGCATTTAAATTATAAGTTATATAACTTGAACAAAGTAAAATGACCACGTTTTACTTTCATTAGACTTGATTTTGATCTTTCAAGAATGAAAAGTGCATATATATGATCTTTAGATCTTGCTCTTCTGATGTGAGCATGACTACTGGTGGACGCTTCCACCCCTCCCCAAAAACTGCTATTTTTTATTTTTGTTTGGTGTTGAGGTATCTTTTATACTCCTAATAGAAAGTTAGGGAATGATTACTTAATGTCTAAAACATTTTTTTAAATTTTTTCAGCAAATAACTGATATACAAATAGCCTACCTGGTTACGTTCTTAAAAAAAAAAGGTACGTAATTATCTACAGCTATATATTCCCTTTCCCAGCCAAAATCACCTATAAAAGCTCCTTGAAAAGCCTCTGCTCAACCCCCCCTCCCTCCCTTCACAATCCTCTCTCTATATATATTGAATTCTACCTTCACGTGTTCCCCGAACCACCACTCTTCTCTTGATAGAAAAAGGCGATACTATGTGTCATCTAACTCCCCACCTCCCCTGCAAAGCCAACTCAAACCAAGAGTATCTAGTTTCAATGAAACTCCAAGAGCCAGAGCAACCGGAGATGACGATCAGCACCCCCTTGATTCAAAAGGGTATCATCACAACGCCCCAGGTAGGGAAGGACTCAGCAGCAATGCAAACCGGTGTTTTCAAAGAAGTAATTTCCATAGCCAAAATTGCTCTCCCCATGATCCTCACCGGTCTCTTACTCTATTGCCGCTCAATGATCTCCATGCTCTTCCTCGGCCACCTCGGAGAGCTTGCCTTAGCCGGCGGCTCACTCGCCGTTGGCTTCGCAAACATCACCGGTTACTCAATCCTCTCCGGCCTCGCGGTCGGAATGGAACCCATTTGCGGACAAGCTTACGGTGCCAAAAAGTTCACCCTCCTCGGTCTCTGCCTTCAGAGAACCGTTCTCCTCCTCCTCTTCACTTCTCTTCCAATCTCTCTCCTTTGGCTCTACATGAAGCATATCCTTCTCTTCTGTGGCCAGAACGAGGATATAGCAACACAAGCACAATCCTATCTTCTCTACTCCATCCCCGACCTCTTAACACAATCTTTTCTTCACCCTTTACGAATTTACCTCCGAAGCCAATCCATTACTCTGCCTCTCACCCTTTGCGCCACTCTCTCAATTCTCCTCCACGTCCCCATCAACTACCTCCTCGTTTCCCACCTCAATTTGGGAATCAAAGGCGTGGCTCTCAGCGGGGTGTGGACCAACGTCAACCTCGTAGCTTCTTTGATTCTCTACGTTGTCTTGTCCGGCACGCATAAGAAAACATGGGGAGGTTTTTCTGTGGAGTGCTTCACGCAATGGAAGTCGCTTCTCAATTTGGCCATCCCGAGCTGCATTTCCGTGTGCCTCGAATGGTGGTGGTATGAGATCATGATTTTGTTATGCGGGTTGCTGGTAAATCCCAGAGCAACCGTGGCCTCCATGGGGATTCTGATCCAAACCACTTCCTTGCTCTACATTTTTCCATCGTCGATAAGCTTCAGCGTGTCTACGAGAGTTGGCAACAAACTGGGCGCGCAAAAGCCCTCAAAGGCGAGACTTTCTGCCATAGTTGGCCTCTCTTGCAGCTTCATGTTGGGGGTTTTAGCTTTGGTTTTTACCATTATGGTTAGGAACATTTGGGCCAGCATGTTCACTCAAGACCGGGAGATAATAACTTTGACCTCATTGGTGTTACCGATCATAGGACTTTGCGAGCTCGGAAACTGTCCTCAAACAACGGGGTGCGGGGTGCTGAGAGGCACAGCAAGACCTAAAGTTGGTGCCAACATTAACTTAGGTTGTTTCTATCTTGTAGGAATGCCTGTGGCGGTTTGGCTTGGTTTCTTTGCCGGGTTTGATTTTCAAGGGTTGTGGCTTGGGTTACTTGCGGCTCAGGGATCTTGCGCAGTGACCATGTTGGTGGTTCTGAGTCGAACGGATTGGGGTGCTGAGGCTCTAAGAGCCAAGAAACTAACCAGTGTTGTTGTTGTTGTCGATGATGATGATGACAGCAAGGAGTTTGGTGCAGAGAAGCCACCCAAAGCTGAAATCAAGGAAGATTCTTTATCATCATTAGCTGAATCAGATGAAGATAAACAATCGTGGGTTTAACTTTTAGTAATCTCGGTTTTTTGGACAGAAACAAAAACCAAAAGGGGGGAAGAGAGAGATCTATAAGGGATTTGTCTTTAGCTGTATAGGGAAGGAGAAGTTAGTGACAGAGGATGACTTTTTTGTTTTTATATAATTTTAGATCACATGGGTGGATCGAGGAATTTAATTACAATAATGTTAAAATTTTTCACGTAATTATCGTCGCTACCTCTTTTATTCGTCAATTCAAATCACTTGCAATCAGCTGTTTCAGTTAATTGACTTGCACGTTATATGCAACTAATATTGCTTATTTAACTCATGGTGTTTCCTAAAAGTTTTGTCTTCTTTCCTATGTTTGGCGTAAAAAAAACAGGCACTATACTGACAGCTACAAGTACACTATACATACTTGTTGCTTAATCAAACCATTCTACATACTTGTTGCTTAACGAAACTATTCTGTGCTCTTCTGTTTCTAACTAGCAAAGTACAATAATAAAACAATTTCAAGAACACCCACTAGGAATTTATTAATGTCATAAAACTGATTTGGAATTTTCCATATACTTTTATCAATTTGATGAGTGCAAGCTCAAGCACAGCTTTCTGTATATGTTTGGTAGCGTCAAGAGCAAACTCAAGTTCATTCCTTTGAGGAATTAGTCTTGATTTTCGACTCGGAGATTCAAGGTTAGAAACGAATATATTAATTTTATCCATGTAATCTACGCTTGTGTGCAAACGCGTTTCTCTATTTTAATTTATTCTTAACACTAGCGGCCACTTTTAAGGCATGAATCACTCGTTATAGTAACCCTGCACGTCAGAGGATGTGAAATAGGGCATTATCTTACCAATGCAAAGTACATAATTTTTTCACTTTTCTCAGTTTGTCACCCATTCAACTACTGATTTATTTCTACAAAAGATTAAAGGGAAAATGAGTCTTTCATCTTTCTCCTTTTCTCACTCCATTTTCATTTATATAAATGACTGTGTTTTAAAGCTACGATGATGTGTCGATGTGATTTGTGATTACAATTTTGAAAGAGAAGAGCGATAAGAAAAAGTATAAAGTCAGTGTGATAAGTGTTGAAGAATTAGAACTCAGACTAAAATCTTTGGTCCTACCATCACAATGCCATGAAACTTTAAGCTGATACAGATTAGTGCATTATTACGTGTAAGAAACTATTGACAAAACTTTGCACCTCTACACATGGTTGGTGACAGAATCACATAGAAAGCACACCAAAAGAAAATGATAGACAACGAATTCACATGATTCGGTACCTCACGTTTACTACCACAAAAATCCTCCAAAAAACAAAGATTTATTATCTCAAATAAAGGTTAAGGTTCTTTACAAGCTCCTTGAGGGAAATTAATTATTCTTGGCATTTTTAAGACATTAGAAAATTGACACCTCTTCATTAAAGAACCGAAAGTATCTTATACAATAAAGAACCAAGAATTTTAATATAAGAATTATCCTCCTTGTACATATTATTTGGAAATATTGGTTGGTTTTAACCCAACAGAGATCCAAGTCAAATAAATTATCAGGGATTGTGAGTCATTTCTGATTTGGGCCATTTGGCATTGCAGCCACAAATATCTCATCTGCCGAATCTTGTTGCCAAAAATAAGATGGGTCTCATAGCAGAAGTGGGATCACGGACAATGTAGACTCCTGGGGTAGAGAGTTTGACCATTTGATGTAAGAATTTTCTATTTGTTCAAGGGTCACCATGAAAATGACATTAAATGAAGTACAATATGAAAATCTGTGTTTCAAAGCTCAAGGGGAAAATTTTTGTCGCCAAGTTAACAAGTCCAACTAGTCTTCCTGAATCATTTGAGAAAGATAAGATTGTTTTTGTAGAACAAAATGTTTGGAAAACTTCAAATTCAACTCTTCCTCATGGGTAGGTCAGCAACCAGCAGAGTATTCTAAGCACAAAATCCGGTAGCCATTGCCGGACGCCGGCTGGTAAAGGGACCTCTAATTACTTACTTTCCTATCTATAATCTATGGTTAATTTGCCTTATTTATGTCATCTGGTTTTATACTATTATTAATATATAGAATAAGATAGACATGATTTGCTGTTTTATTATTAAAATATAGAATAAGATGCATCAGAAAATCGTGGATTGTACACAAAATGAGATGGCAAACTTTTCAATTTTATTTAAGGGTCCAACAGATTCTGATAAAAGATTAATTAAGCCAACACTAAGGCAGAAAAATTATGATCAAGATGCTTTTCTTTTGTTGGAGATCTAGCGATACATGTAATGTTGGAATATGGGAATCAAATTTAACTTGCTTTCTTTTATCTGTTACTTTCTCGAAAAGATACTGAAGATTTAAAGTGGTGGATGATCGATTATGCTAATTCCTTTTCTACGGAACGGAGCTAATGTGAAAGGACAAGAATATATGCTTTCAATATACATTGGCATGTTACAAGATCCTAATCATTTGGTTTGGTTTGTTGTCCCTTTTGTAACGCTTTTTTTGTGAACCAAGTATTTACAAAGCATCTAATTATATAGATAATGAAATTTTAGTGAGGTAAATTGTAAAAGATATTATAGGGGATTGGCTGAAGTTTGGTGTTGGTGGTGGTTCTGGACCATGTGCCATAAAAGCAGTCATTAATTTTGTTTCACACAATTCATTTTCATGTTCTATATATGGTCTTGGTCCGCCATCAAACGACAACACTGGCCTGTTAATCACGAGTTTATGAGTCACATGAGACTGACAAGGTAATGACGTGGACATTTTCCCATTTTTTAAACATCCTAAATCTTATTAGAAAGAGAAAAATGTTAATATGCTATATTTTTTATTATTAGTTATAGAAATTAAGAGTGAAAACATTTAGTATGAAATAAGATTTTATTATAAATAATAAAAATATACTTAAAAAGACTATACTAGAGTGTAAGAAACTAGTTGGTGCTTGGGAAGATTAGGAAACACGTAGAAATAGTTTATTTGTTGACTTCTTTTGGTCCCAATTTAATACATTACAAAATAATATGCGGTGCCTATATATAAAAGAGTCAATTAAATATAGACCTATATAATATATTTATCAGATATATACGACAAAGAAATTCGGTCCAATGATTGCTTCGAACTGGTTGAAAATTTACAAAATTGATTCTTGGATTATTTATTTTATGATGATGCATACATACAATGTTAGTCATTCGGCATGCTTGTAATGAAATTAAAAACCTTCCAATTGAAAGTAGGAACATTGTGGTCCTTTGAGCCCAAACAATAAGATGGCAATTTCATTTGAAAATTATTGATTTGAATTATTTTTTTTCAAGATACGTGAATGAGTAAATTCCGCTGAAAAGACACTTCTAAACACAAGTTTAGAGTTGTGTTTTTTATATAATATGGAGTCCGATTTACAACTACAATGTAAGTGTTTGCAATCATTTTAGTGTAAATTTATTTCATATTTTTAAAAAGAAATTAATAATACAATTTAAATTTTGAGTTTTTTCATCTAAAATGAAGCTATTTTTTATGTAATCTAAAAGTGCAAAACAAATTGTAATATACGTCGTGAACTTGTAATGACATACGAATATATATTAAAATGCAAAAAAAAATAAAGGATATAATAAATAGCTTTTAAATTAAATTTAAAAATAGAAAATTAAATGTTTTACTTGGTTTGAGAGGAAAAAAAACTTAAACACCTATTATTGAGGAATAGATGAAATATAATGCATGACATTTATTTGATCATATACCTATATCTTAAAATATTGATAGTCCATATCTTCTACATTAATTGAAGAGGGGTGAAGAACAAATTAATCAACATAGTTGTGATTGATGTTGTGTGTGTAATCAACAAATTAAAGAAGAGTCAAACAATTGATAAGTAGGCCTTTAATAAATTGATTGTTGTTGTGTGTTTAATATTTATTTAAATACTTACAAGTCCAAATTTATTTAGTTCAAAACCAATATTATTAATCTATATATACATATCTAAATTTCGTTTTTTATCCTAATAAAAAATACAAAAATAAAAGGTCAATTATTATTTTCATTAATAATGAAATGGATGAACCAATTTTAATGAGAAACAAAAGTATTTTTCTACCAAAATAAAAAGCATACTATTTAATGTACGATTAATTTATATAAGTTAATCAAAATGTAACAATCTTTTTTTTTTTTTTTTTTCACTTTTATTTTTATTAAAAAATTATATTTTATTTAAATTAAAAAAAATATCACAATATTTTTTTTTTTTTTTTTGCACTTTTATCTTGATAAAAAGATTATATTTAATTTAAACTAAAAAATATATGATCACAACTTTAATGAAAATTAAATTACGCTAAAAAGTGTATTCACAAACATTTTTTTACTTTAAAAATAAATAAAAAAATCTAAATTTGTGCTTAGATATACAATTTATACGATAAAAAATGTTTAAATCGTGTTTCAAACTATGATTTTAGTATAAAAAAATGAAAATCACACTTAAAAATATGAAATATTTTTTTTTTAGATACTACTTACTTATTCACGTAATTCTTTTAAGAAAATGCCAAAATCAAAGGAAATTGTACCATTTTATGATTTTGACCATTGTGGACATGATCTAATTATCCAGTCAGTAAGGGGAAAACAATACAGAAGTCGTGGCACTGACAGCGGAATTTTTATTCAATTCAAAGTCAATGACAAGTCTAAGAGATTAATTCTCATCACTGTCTACTTAAAGCTCCTAGTTGTGAGGTAATTAAAAATCGTTTAAAATATAATGTTATGATTGTTATTATAAAAGTAAAAGTAAATAATCATTATGTATGATTAGATGAGAAAGAAATTACATTATTAATATACTAAAACTAAATTACATGCAAATTAATTTTAATGAAAGAAACTAAATAATCATTATGTATTTATTTTTATTGATGATTAACTTCAGTTGACTATAACTTAGTTGATCATTTTTTATTAAGTCTTTATACTTATCCTGTTTTTCTAATATTCAAAAATTAAACTTTACTTAAAAAAAGCAATTCCAACACCATTGACATCAATGTCGTGTAAGTATAAGAATTGTATTTGGATAAGTTTGTGTATAAATATATAAAAAGACTTTTATTTTAAATTAAAATTAACTTACATATATAAAATTTAAAATAAACTCTCTGAAAAAGATAAATTATTTTAACTTCTTTTTAAAAAATGATTTAACATGTATAAACTAATGGTACTTTTTGGAATATTATAAAAAATTTTGAGAGTGTCTATTCTAAAAAATGTCTTATAATCTTAATAAAAGAAACCCTTAGAAATATATTTTTAACTTCCAGAGACATTATTATATATTAAAACTATAATTAAAAACACATACTGATGCCGTCCTTTAGTAGCATGTTGTAAATTAGACACACTAAAATTGAAGATTTATACTATTTTTTTAGTACAATATAAAAGCTATAACATAATTATAATTTTTTTTCCGTCCAACTAATATATACATATATAATGTAGAGAAAGATTTTCCTGATGAAACAGCAATTTTTTAGTGATATCATGAACGGCAGAACGGCTTTGGCTGTTTTCCAACTGCCAAAAATAAGACATCCAACTTTTAAATTCATTGATTTGTATATTCATTTCTCTTGGACGGACTAGGTAATATGTTTATTGATACTAACAACGGTCGAATTAATCAAATATAATATAAGGTTGTTTGTTATGCTTATTTTTTAAAAGTATAATGTAAGATTTTTTAATGAACTAATAGATATAATAATTTATGCACCACTCTATATATATATTAATTAAAGATAAATGAATGACAAAAAAATAATTAATATTGTTTTGAATTTTGAAAATAAAATTAAATAAAAATAAAAAAATTTCAAATATTGAAACTTAAAAAAATGGAAAAAGTAAATACCAAGTATCAATTTCAAAATTCCTCATGAGTAAAATCTATAAAATCACTATAAAAAAATTAAAATTACCAGCGAGATAAATTTATAAAAAATAATCAAAATTTATCATATTTACTGATGGATCTTCGATTGAAATAAAATATATCGATAAATTTATCAATAAAATTTTTAAATATATCAGTAATTATAGATGAACTATTTGTCCATAAGTCAATAAATATTAATTTTATTTTAAAAATTAATATTTGTAATTAATGAAAGATTAAATTTATGGATAATTAATAATTGATGATGTTGTATCAGTAATTTAGTTTTTTTTCTTATAATATTTTATCAGTAATTTAGTTATTTTATCAGTAATTTAGTTTGTTTTCATGTAATGAATATATAACGAAGGTAAATAACAAAAAAACAAGAAACTAGGCTTCCTTAAGATAGTGAAGATCCATGAGTTTATTTTTAACAGCAACCAATTAGAACTTGACACAAATGCAAATCCTACTTCACACATTGAAATGAATTAACTCACGTTTTGACTGATAAGAATTATCCACCTATTTCTGGGCGCTGACTTTGACTTGTAACAAATAATTACCATAGGATTTCCTTTATTTTAGTCTCTGTTGTACCATAAGATAAACTCTAGCAAAAATATAAAAGAGAAAGATTTCAGTTAGAATTTGTTGATTTTTTTTGTATAATTAATTGAATAGATGAATCGTATCAGAAAAGAAAGTCGTGTGCATTTTTTATTTTAACGCTAAAATTTTGTTTTGAAACACGAATTTTGTTATTTTAATATAAAAAAAATATCATATTTCGATTTGTTCACCTTTTTAATGTGAATTTGTCTTTACAAACGTAAAATATTACAATGTATAATCATATATATATATATATATATATATATATATGTTGGAGGAAACTAAAAGCTAAATTAACCAATGTATTATTGTTGATATCGACCTGTAATTAAAGATGATTGTTGATAAGTAGTTTGTGGTGTGAAATGTAATTAAATTGTTTATTTTTTGTGTTAATTATTCATTTACATGATTTGTAAATATCATTTTTATCTATTTTAAAATCAAGAATACTAATTTTCATTCCTAGGTACAAATTTCTTTCTCAATCTTAATATATCACTATAACAATTCGCAAATAAACTACTAATCACATTCATTCTGAAATAAACGAATTAGTTCCATATTTTTATCAAAACAAAAATTATAATAATGCTAATTATCCATAAGAAAAAAATAAGTGATAAACGTTGACCTTCAATACGATTTGTTAATATTTATCCAATGTCAATTTATGCATGTCATCAATTCACTTGAATAAACGTAACAGCGATCTTGATTGTTATCTATATTTTATTACTTTGACCCCTATTTCAAGAGTTTAATTTATCTACACTCACATTACACAGACTACTTTTATATTATGAATTTGTTAATCAATAACCATATTAAACATTGACTTTTATAATACTTATCATAACAGGTCAATAAATTATTATTTATAATTATTTCTGTGTAGTATCCTTGCATGCACCATTTTCTCTGGATTTAAGGTTTAGAAAAGTAGAAGATGGATTAGGGAAGTAGTAGTAGTAGTACGTAAGCTATAAAGAGATAGAGAGAAAAGAAGTAGAAGATGCAAGTGTGTACGTAGATGAGGCTCTGAGGGTACCCTTCAAAGCTGAAACCAAAACGTGATGTTTTGACTTCTTTTTGCGAACTTGAATAGCCGCAATTAGTTGTCAACTTGGACCTCTTGGTGCTGATGAAAAGCCAAAATTTGTATCTATATATATAATCTCCCAATTACTCTCTCATACCTCTATTTTTTTTTTTTTCGACACAATTTCGTATTGTCAAACATAAAACACAAGCCCTTCTATTAAAAACCAGAGTGTAAATTGTAGTATCTCATCATGTGGTGGATGTGTCCCTGCTGGCGGACACAGCTGCCCCTTCATCTCTCTTATTTATATCTGCCATCTTACAATCCCTTACGATCACTCTTAACCCTAAATTTTTCAAGGTAATCATCACAATGCATAATCTTGAGTTTGATTATGTGTGCAATACAAATGGTCATGTCTTTATCCTTCGACCATTTTTTATAAGGGAATTTATTCTGTAAAAAAAATATCTGATGTGGTAAACATTGGTCTTTTATATAAAAAAATATTTGTAAACTTATGTGTTTCCAAAATGTTATTAATATTACATTCATGAATAACAATTAATTACTTAACCGATAACTGTTTGAATTATAAGCATTTCATTATAGTTCACGATAAGTTAAGTATGAATTAAAATTAATAATTATAGCGAAAATATATGATTAAAGAAAACTTTAAATATAGTGAAAAAGTATTTTTTTTTTTTAAATTGTGAAGTTAAATTATATAAAAGGGATAGGTTGTGCATGTGAAGGATTCCCAACACGATGCCCCTTATTTAGGAAATAATATTATTATTTTGTTTGTTATACGAGACCGTACACCTCAGAGTTTTGCTTGCATTAAAGTAACACACGTGCAGAATGCAGGTATGTGGGGAAGCACATGCTGATTACTGATTGGTCTGCGAACTGCTCCATACCACCCAGTGTCAGTCCGTTATGTCTAAAACAAAGGAGGAACCTGTCACCAATATTCTTCAAGACCATTATTAGAAATTAATTGTCCAAACAAAAAATGGCTTATCTACATCTTTTATTGCTAAATTTCTTTATTTTTTATAAATATTAAGAAAACTTTTTAATTTTACAAATTTTATTGTGTGAATTTTTAAATTAACTATTTTTTGTTAATTGGTTATTAAATTAATGACAGTGTTATATGATTATGGAGTCACTTTATATTTAGAGTAAAATATGTATTATACTTTAAACTAGACCTTTTGTTACCTAACTTTTATATTTTATTTTATCTAGTAGATGAAAAGTGAAGGAGAAAAAAATAAATAAGGAAATGGAAAATAGAAAAGTGAAATAAAAAAAAAGATAAAAATAAGTGAAAATTAAAGTTGTTTAGATTTAGTGAAAAATAATTAAAAAAGGTTAGAAATAAATAAAAAGTTTTAAATTGATATGATTGGTTTGTATAAATAAAAATAAGTTGGTAATTATTATATTTTCTAGTTACACTAATATTTTGTGTTCTAAAATAAAATAAAAAAATAATGTGAAATTGAAGAACTTTTAGATATTGATAATTGATTGTGCAATTGAAAAAAGTAGAGACACCTACATAATTTTGAAGTTGTTACATTGGTTTCAACTTTGTTCTTCTCATTTCATCACATGAGTCTAGGTTACATCAAAGTGTGCGGTTTACAAAAACTTTTCTTGTAAATCAGTTTGGATTCGTTGAAGCAAATATAGTTGTTTTTCTCCCATCTATTTGCGACCATCGTCGTCACAATTGATAAGTAGAAACAAAATAGAGGTTTCTATTACTGTAAATTTTATTGCTGAATTTTTTTTATTTCACAAGGTTTACTATAATTTTCGTAAAATTAATCATTTGAATTTCAAAATCATAAATATTTTACACGGTGGACTAGATATCAAATTTTTAACATATGATTATATGACCATTAAACATGGTGAAAAAGGGAAGTATCATAATGTGAGCAATAAATTAAATGAAAATATTTCTAGATGAATAGAAACGAAGATATAAATTTTGAATGCAAATTTCTTCATCAAAACCCAAAAATAATAATATTGTTACTTCATCCCAAACCCACATTATAGCACAAGTTGTTCCTTGTCATGCAATCACATTGTTTGTAAATTGAGACAAATGAATAAAGCTTATAACTTTGGAACTCGTACGATGGAATTTGAAACATTGAAAGTTTACTCATAAAATTAATAAAATTGAAATTTCATTTGAAAAACAGTGAGATTGAAAGTTCAATGGTAAAATTTTGCAAAATTACAAAATTTTAATGCTAGTAATTTAATAGCAAGATTAATATAATTTATAATAAGGGTGTAATTTTTAAAAGTATAACTCTCCACACATCACAATTTAATAATTTAAGTGTGACTTAATTTATTCTATCGACATTAATCTTCCTTTCAATAACTATTCTAATGAAAAATTAAATAATATTTAATTGTGATCGTGATTCACTTAATTTTTATAATAAAATAATTGATACTATTTATAATAATCTCATTTTTAATAATTGTTGGCATATTGAGAAATAGACATAATGTCCATTACTTTGATAATGTCCATTGCATATTTGGCAAATGTTATAAATAATTAACACAACAGTATCATTTGGCAAATGTTATAAATAATTGACATAACAGTATTACTGTTTCCATCTAAACTAACTTTCAGTTATTAGATCAAACTTTGAGAAGGATTCGGGTTATTAAGGATGGTGACAGAGGAACTCAAGTAGAATAAAAGAAAAATTTATGTACCACTTTTATATCTAACTTCAAATCACATTTTACTTTCTGTAACATAACTGAATTTGGTGGTGACATTTCCCGTATACTATTTGGCTGTATAGAAAGTTGACTTGGACTAAGACATGACTTTCTCAATGCTTAAAAGTCTTAAACACTAGGTATGTTATCAAGATTTAAGGATCCAACAGAACCATCCATAAAAGATAAATTTGAACTCTCTCTACCAAAATATGCAATTGTGGTATTATCCAAAAATGTCCATTCACTCCAATCAATGGGTGAGGCATCATCCTGCATTGACAAGAAAAAAATTGTACAAATTAAAATTTAGAAAACAAGAATATGCAAACCTTTGATAATTTTATTAATAAAAGAAATTTATTATGATGAAGAGAAGAAATTAAAAGAAAAAAAGTTGGAACATAGAAGTGAAAAGCAAAATAGATGACTAAGTAAGATAAACATAGTTTAACCCAACTGATAGTTTCCTGTGAACAAATCTTGAACTGTTCGGCAAAGATGTTATTTTGAAATATATTTTCCAAATTTTTTACAATTCAATTCATAGGTAGGCTAGTTGTAGGCTAGTTTAGGAGCAGTTTAATTATTAAAAAAATTAAACTAAAGGATCGCTGAGTTAATTAAGTTTTCACTCAAATTAGTTCAGTTTAGTTGAGTTTGACAATAGTTTAGCTCAGTTAATTTAATTTTAAACTATCCTAGGGGCTACAAAATCAAATCAGAAATATAATTATCATACTTGAACATTTTCAAATACACAAATAGAACTACTATATCCTTTTCCTTTCTTCTTAGCAGATAAAGCTCGTCGATGTCGTTCATTTTCCTCCTTCCATAGGAAAAAAAGGGATGTATTTTTTGCCCTGCGTACACCTTTGCATCAAGCTGATTCCAAAAATAGCAGAAAGTACACCACATATTATCAACTACAGCATATCCAATGCTACTAATTAGAGCATGATATTTCACAGCACATGATTTAAAATCAAATTATAATCTTAAAAGTTCAAATTGCCTTCACTTAAATCAACAACATTTTGTTATTTTACAACAGTAAGATTTAAAATCAGCCAACATTTTGTACAGATTTCGAGCACATTTCCAATGGCAACAGAAACCACTATTAGTGCTAAATTGTGGACACCTACATCCAGGGGCGCACTAATTTCTTTTGTTTAGAGGAAAAGGAAAATAAAAGAGGAAAGATAGCATTATCTGATATCGCAGCACATACAAAACAATCAAAATCAGCAACACAAACCAAAATCCACAGCAAATCCCAACCAAGGATTCATCAACAACAAAACCAAAACTAGACCAAATCGAAACAAGAACACACCATTCCAATTCTAAAAATACGAATAACCACCAAATGTGGAATGCAAACAGACGAAGAAGGAGAAGAAGAACGCACCTGGATCGAGTTGTAGAACGGGAAAGCCATTGGGAACTAGAGAGATAGGTTCTTCGATGTTGAAAAGTGAAATTGAGGGAATTAGGGTTTTGATTCAATAAAGAAGAAGAGAAGTGAAATTGAGGGAACAAAACATTTTGTGGAAACTTTACATTGGAGGGAACGAAAGTTTCATTAGGAAAGTTTGGGGGAACGAAAGTTTGGGAAAAAGTTTGGAACGAAAATTTGTCTTTTCGAGAATGAATATTGTGCGCGCTCAAAAGATATTATGTATAAAGCAGCATTTCTAAATGTCGTTTTTTAAACTTAAAATGTGACATTCATTAAAATGTCATTTTATATAGTATAATATGACATTTTTCTTGAAATGCCGTATTAAAACTACCACCACATACATTATTTTTTATAGTGTCAATTATTAGTTTAAGCATTTATCACTAAATTAACTAAAGTTATACAGTTCCTAATTATGTCATGACGAACTCGATTTTCATCATGTAATCTATGATATGAAAAACATTAGACATTGACCATTTCATCACACAATTAATAATTTGACATTCAAAGTTCTAAAATGTGTATAATTTTGAATTTTACATGGGACAATTCACAAAATTGTAATTTTAAAGTAAAATTCACAAAAAAAATTGTAGAAGTTTAGTGGTAAAATATGCAATTAAACCTAAAAATATCAAATGTTAATTTTAATATAATTAATACCATAGTTAAAATTAACTTCTATTGGGATATTTCATAGATTTTTATAGAGTGATGGTCTTTTATTACATAGACTTTTATAGAGTGATGATCTTAATTATATATAGGGTTCCAATAACATTCAAAAAAATTGTAGTACTATAATTAATACCATAAATATGCAATTAAACCTGAAAATATCAAATATAGAAGTTTAGTGGTAAAATATGCAATTAAACCTAAAAATATCAAATGTTAAACTTACTATAATTAATACCATAGTTAAAATTAACTTCTATTGGAATATTTCTTTTATTTCATAGACTTTTATAGAGTGATGATCTTTTATTTCATAGACTTTTATAGAGTGATGATCTTAATTATATATAGGGTTCCAAAACATTTGAGAAAATTGCAATACTCTTAATTCATTCATTCATAACTTAAAACTTCGTTCACTCTTCCTCCTTTTTCAACTCTTCTTTTTATTCTTTTTCATCCACAACTTGTTCAAGCTTTTAGTTTTATTCTAAATAAGTTTTTCTCTTGCTCCTTTCTTTGACATTTGGCTCTTTATGTAAAATGGAAGGTTATATGCATGACTAGTAAGTTATTGGGCATAAAAAGATTAACTTTTGAGTTTGATCATGATTATTTAATGAATATGTTGACTTATTGAGGTGATCTATAAGTTTTCGGGATATGTTTTTAACTCTTCCTCTATTCTAAAACCTAAATACCTTAGAGTGTAAAAAACTCAAGACAATAAAGGTTCACTTTTCTTTAAAATTTACTTTAGGGTATAAATGCTAATTTTATTTTGAATTAATATTTTCATTTTGCATGTGAATATGAGAAATTTATTGGAGTTCCATTTCATGAATGAAATGATTGAAGAATGTGGTTATTTATGTAAAACTTTGATGGTGAAATTTCTTGATATAATGAGTAAATTGTAGTTTTGATTGTGACTTTTAGTTAAGATTAAATACTTGCAATGCTGTTCTTGAAATAAATTTGTCTATTGCTTGAAATCATTAAGTTCGAGAAATTTTTACTTTGAAGGAAATGGTGGTTTTACTAAAATTTTGAGTAGAAAGTTTAATAGTCTATATGAATATTGATTTACTTTCATGTACTGTGCTTTTAAATTTGGAAACGTACTTGGTTGATTTAAAAGTGATTATTAACTTGAAAAATCTTTAGCTACAAGATACAAGGCATATATTTATTATTCAATGTTAAAATTGATTTAGATAGAGAAGCATAACTTAATTTGACCATATAAATAATGACATGTAATATTTTTATTTAAGATTATTTTTAGATATAAATTTTGGTTTTGAACTTGTAATTAAATATTGGTATGTTTGAGTGGAGTGATATAAAAGTTGAGAGAAGATGTCCAATCTTAAAGTTGGTTATTCATTTAAGCAAGCTAGCACTGCTTAAGTCAAAATTGTCATGGATCGTTTGACTTCTAGGAGCAAGTGAAATTCTATTAGAGAAATTGTTCAATTATTTTTGAAGTCATATTCCCTATTAAAGACAACATATTTTACTGCAGCACTAGTTTTTAATTTTTTAAATTATTGCATTCTATAATTCAAATGCTTAAGGTTTAAGAATTATAATTGTGATTGATCTATTTAATTATGACTGTGTGAAGTTTAACATAGTGGTTAATATTTTATATCTTGGTTGAATTTTGTTAGCTTAATTTTTTATATATATATTTTGGTTGAATATTATATATATGAGAATTTTATTTCTATATTTCAAAACACATGTATTTTTGTTTTTACCTTTTATTTTATTTTAAGTAGTGATAAGGGGTCATAAAAGGTAGTAAAGAAATTATATTTATATGATACATTTCCTTCACATTTCAATTTAATATTTTTCTTACATTTAAGAAATTAATAAATATATTATTTATTTATTTATTTTATCATTAAAAAAATGATCCACACTAATTATTTATGAGATCTGGTGAAGTTATACAAATATCTGATTTTTTATCCTACACCCACTAGCTCTTAATTATTTTTAAAAATTGCACTAACAACTTTTTTAAAATCAGATTAAATTATAAAGTATTTTGAAAAATATTAAACTACTATAAAGGAAATTTACTATAAATATTAAAAAAATAAGTATATATATATATATATATATATATATATATATATATTTTGATGGCATTTTAAAAATTGTGAATGTAATTTTTTCTATAAAATTGGATCTCGATGATAACAAATGCAAACTCTTCTCATCACGGATTTGTTAAACATTTTGTCTCTCAATTGTAGTAAGTTTCATTGTTCTAGTATCATATTTAGAACTGTCAACTAGTTATTTCTTTTTTATTTAGCCTTATCCCTATCTTTAAGTAACAAAATAAGACTATATTCTGAACTTAAAGTGTCTGTCTTTCTCTAATATATTTTATTCTTTAATTATAGATTATTATATATTCATAATGAATAATTTGAAAGTCAATCATGAATGGTCAGAAGTAGTAAATAGTAATGCAAACTAAACTCATGAAAAATACTTTATAGATTATTTCATTTTTGTTTTCAAGTGAGAATGGTAAGAACATTGGGGTGATTACAGAAAAATACTTCCACTTTGCTTATATTGTTTGTCAAGTGATGCTTATCTTGCAGCCAACATAAGCATATGAATTACAGCAAATATATTGGAAGTCATCATCATTAGGTCAGCCAAATTGACAATTGACAGATACTAGATTGCACATACCAAGTTATCAACATTGATAACTATTATTAACTATAATAATCATATTTTTGCTTCTGCTTTATTCCTGGACAACATGCTATGTGCATAGGTTTATAGGTCTTAGGCACCTAATATATATATATATATATATATATATATATATATATATATATATATATATTAATTTAAAAATACGAAAAAAATAGTGGGAACTGAGATTAGAATTCCTTATATGGAACAGTTTCCTAAGTCTCTTTTGCTCCATCTCACCATGAAATGAGGCACATGCACACTTCTGCTGAAGTCAAATAATTAATAAAAATAATTTCACACTAATTAAGAAAATTAGATAAGTTTTTATTTATTTATTTTAAGGAATATATTTGTTAATTACCTGCAATAATATTTTTTAAAATAATGTTTAAATTTAAACATAAAAATATTCTTAAAATATGATAACCAAGATTAAGTTAATTAAAAACTTATTATATTTAAATGGATTAGTTACCTTTCCAGTCTCATTATTTATTTATTATATTCAACTTAATCTTATTATTGATAAAAGTTTAAAGCAAAAACTTCGATTCTTAAAAATACAGTAAGATGACCCCTCATTCAATTACTAGTAAAATAGTCATCAAACAAATATTGTCATCTTAATCTGTACTTAGTTAAGTTTATAATCAAAACATAATTATAATTTCCAAAATTAATATTAATTTCAATCCATGGATTGATCCCATTGTTTTTTTTTTTAATTAATAAACTTAAATGAACATTGAAAAAGTTATATTATTGTATTTTAAAATAAAGAATTTAATTGAAATTTTTATTAACAGAGCAATCAAATTTAATATATTTGATAAGTAAACAGTACGAGAAAAATATTAAGTAAGCTTATTTAGGTCTATTAAATTTAGTAAATTTAATATAAAATTATTTTTTTAAAAATTTCAAAATTCTAATGCCTGATACATGTGTTAACTATGAGATTGAGAGAAGAGGAATATATATATATATATATATAAAATTATTCTTCAAGTATCTTGATCATCATATATATGTTGCGATTTTGCAGAGAAAAAAAAAACTGTTAAAGTATACGTAAATGTTTAAGCTAAAAAAATAAGTATGTTATTGTTTTAACTTAGACAAGTATAAAGTCTACAATACTTATTTTTTTACTATTAAATATTTTTAAAATTATATACCTAATAAATTAATATTTGTATTTCAGTCTTTCAATTTATTATATATATATATTATTTATTTAAATTTTTGAAACATTTAAAATAAATGCTCTCTCAATATTTTCTTAATTAACCAATATTTGTGTTAGATAATGATACAAATAACATGATTTATTATAGCAGTTCAGAATTGGATTTTTAAAATTCTAAACTTTATTAGATGTAAATTTGCTGGAAAAGCAATCAATTTTTTTTTCATATTTAGAAAGGAATTATAATTTTGGATTTTTAAAACCAGTTGATTTGGAGAATAATTTTTTAAAAATATTTATTTAGAAAAATTATTATATAGAATATAATAATTTAGAAAAGTAATTATTTGAAGAAATAATTATTTATATATATATATATATATATATTAAGAAATAATTATTTTAAAAAACATGTTTAAAAAAGAAAAATTTGTTAGCAAAATTAGCATTTATAAATTTTGAAATAATTTGGTTTTGTAATTTTAGTTTGGAAAATTTCATAGAGAAAAAGGAAACAAAGAATTAAAAAAATAGTTCCAAGTTTTCTTTTTGAAATTTAAATTATTGATTTGTTAATATAATGATTGAAATAGTTATTGTAAAAAAAAATTCTAAAAATGATGAAGATAATTAGAAGAAACTTAAACTGATATAGTTAATTTATTAATATTTATTTAAAATAAATATTGAGAAATCAAGACAAAAACTGGTCCTATATTTAAAATTTGAAACTTATTTGAGCTTATTATTTCTGAAAATATGTAACCTTTAAATTTTATTATTTATCTGTAATTATATGACCCAATTTTTTTAGTATTATTTTACATAAAATTGTGCTTATTGGTACATAATAAACCAGTAAATCAAATCAAATGTATAAATATGATTTTGGATAAATAAACTTTAGAAAAAATTAAAGTTAACTTTAAAAAAAAAGTTATAATGAACTAGTAATTAAAAATTAGTTAATTGGGTAAGGATTTTTCACAAATGACTGAAGAGAACTATGATTTAATTTCAACCCCCGCCCCCCCCAAAATAATTGTTCATGTAACAACCTAGGTTACTTTGTTTTTAAGATCAATAAGCACTAGAAAATTGTTGAAATTTGAATTTTCTTAACCTCATACAGCTTTATTATTTCCTTAGACAAAATTATATATGTTTAAAAAATCCACAAATTGAGGTTTTATGCCCATTGAAGGTTCACTGTAACCAACCAATTACAAAATTAGAAGATATAACAAAGTTTTACTTTTTTTTCTTATATGAAAGTGTACGGATTCTGCATCTTCCTTCCAAAGTAATTTATATCCTCCAGTGTTGGATCTTGTCCCAGATAAAAAATTCCACCTCTATCAGACTTTTTTTTAGTAACATCCACATCATCATCAGATTTAAAAAAAGGCCTTAGTGTTAGAGTTTTTCTACTAATCTATACTTTAACATTTTTCTACAACAACTACTGTACATTTTAGAATTTTTTTTAATATATTTATTATTATTATTATTATTTTAATATAATATTTATTAATAAAAACAGTCTTAAATTAGATGTATGTGAAAAAGTAGTTGTTGAAAGATATTTTTCCTTTTATTAAAAAGGAAAAATCTATCAATATTTATTTTCAAATAAAAATAAACAAAAAATAACAACATAAATGCAATCTTAAAACATATCAGAGAATATAAGTTAAAACAAAAATTGACTTCTTTTTTAAACACTTGAAAAATTAAAACATAAACAAAAATAATTAAAATACAAAAAATTGCAATCTTGAAAGAATCAAGATCAAAAGTTCAAAGATAGCAACTAGAAGTTAAACTTATGCAACACTTGATAATTGCATATTCCTGCAAATCGGTGTAATATAAATCCTTACATAAGCTTTTCAATAACTTAAAAAATAGAATCAATCAATTTTTTACTATAATTTGAAGTTAACCTACTCACCTCATCAAATCTTGGAAAAGATAACTAAAGTATATAAACTGATTTTAATTTATGGGTAAGGTAAAATTTATTTTATTGTATTGTTGAAAAAACTATAATTAAAAAGAAAAAGTAATATTTAGGAGTTTGTGCTGTGGACCACAAACCCAAATAAGCCAAAATGTACCTAAATATTTAGGTACTATTACAATTAGCAAGTTAGTTATCATTTCTTAAGATCGTAATTAAAGAAAAAGTAATATTTGAAAAGCACTAAACCCTAATAAGCCAAAATGTACCTAAATATTTAGGTACTGTTAACTTTAACCACCCTCTAAATTTGGTAAGAGAACTTACACGTTTATACCACGGTAGGGTTTTATTTATTTATAAGTACGAGACTTTCCACCCCGATTCTCTAACCCATAGTTTTTGAGGCTACAAAGATAGTTGAAATAATTAATCCATGATTCTAGAATCGGAAGTACATACGATGCATGTTGAATGTTGTAATGGATGGTCGTTTTCGGCAGTGGAAAGGAGACACAAGCATTACGGGATAAGTGGCAACAACGTAGGTAGTAGCTTCCTTTGACGGAGACAAAGTTGGAGAGCTTGGAACAATATGAATGGTGGTGGATAAGATAAGGAAGGAGTGGTGAGTGGATTAGGGTGGGTTGGCCTCTGAATGTGAGACAGGTGCCCTTTTAGGCTTTTCATTTCGTGAAGCGGGAATTCCGTGTCATCTTGAAAGCTGCCCTTAAACCCTCCCTCCTCAAAGGGATGCACACACAACAACTAAACACCTTTCTGCTTTCTTTATCTAAGTTAGGTTATACCTTTTTGTTTCTTTAAATAACTTCAATTCTAGAAGGATAGCTCTCATCTCTCACATACATAACTTTATTTTGTATTACAAAGTGTATTACAAAAGGTGGTTTATCTTAACATTTCTAGAAGCAAAAAATAGTTAATGATAGTGAAAAAAAATGAATTTCTTTCCTTTTAATTTAAAAAACCCTATTTACTTTAAATATTAGAAATAGTAAGATATTTAATTTGTTTTGGGAAACCTGAAATGCAAATATCTAATAATTAGTTATTTTTATAATTAAATGATAAAATTAAAGAGTTAAATATGTAAAATAATTTTATTTTCTTAAAATATCAAAATATTATTTTAGTCCTACCAAGTGAGGGTATGACGTCAAGATAAGAAGCCTGCATATTTATGTCTCTTCATCTCTATTCTACTTTTACATAAAATCTTTGTCACAATTCCATCTCCATGTCTATCGGATAAGAGATATATTTGTGTTACATTTGTATTCTTCCTCTACTGTTTCAAATATTAACCAGTCAAATTTTTTGAGAATTGCAAAAATCACATCAAAATAAATATAATATTATTATTCATTCAATATCTATATTCTTACATTTTTACAACTTTTGGACAATTTTTAACTATCATTAACTAATTAAATGTCTTATGATATCATGAGTTATCATTAATTAGAGTATATTAAACTATATGTTTATCCATATAGATCCAACGTCATCAACTAGAGTTTATTGGATAAACTATATTCCAGTTATAAAAAATTGTAAGTGAAAAGAAAACAGTGAAAGGCAAAAATCTAAAAAAGAACTTGGACTATAAAGTGAGACTAAGGATAAGTTTTATTTGACTTCTCTTCAACTTATTGGGTTTAAAAGCATGATGACTAAAATATTATTGTTATAAAGAAAGCTGAAACAGTGATCATGACATTAGTTTTGATAATTTATTACATACATACACATAAGGAATAAGGATATGTATTCAACTATTGGTTCAACGGTTGCAGAATTTGATCATACTCACGCACACATACACATTAGAAGGTTCCAATTTGAATATATAAGTGGTGAGTGGATTGCATATAGTTTCCCTATCAAGCAATAGTATTCAAATCATATTGTGAAGAGTGATCAACATGCTGAGTGTTCCCGCACATTCAAGCAAAGCTTAATCAGTTTGGTGTCGGCTGAACACGATGCATGCAATATTTTTCCTTTTTCACTAAAATTATAAATATTGTCGTTCCACATGCGTACACTTCTCTTACATACCCATCCAAATTATTATATAGAAAAAGAAAAAAAAAAGATAACCAGTTGAAGTTGTATCGAATGAGTCGATGATTGTTCTTTATATCTTTTAACGTTGTGAATGAGTGTGTAGATATTTGGTTCTTTTTAACTTTTCATTCAAATGGTCAGCATAACATGTGTTAATTATTTATTTATACATCGTGACTTTAAATGAGAATCTAGACACGGTGTTTATCTTCTTTGAAAGATGTAATTAAAGCAGTGCTGCGTGTAACTTCTTGTTGATAACGTCCTAAGACTTTGAATGAATATAGTTATCCATTCATATGTGCATGTCTGCAATACCAGCGGCAAAAAGTGTATATATATGTGTGTGCTGAGGCCGAAAGGAAGAGATGTGATGGTAATCAAATCAACATGCACCATCTTGTTTAGATCGATAAGAATATATGTTAGAATAAAGCCAGCACCATTTTTAATAAATAAAAATAACTAAAGGAGTTCAAATTCCAATTCTACTTTCTGGTAATGTTTAATAACATTATGATTTGGATTGGATAAAGACTGAAATATGGAAAGTACTTGCAAGTTTTTCCTTAAAATCAAATATGTCGGTCACTTATCCTGCTTCTCTGGATAATGAATTATGGTTAAAATAAAATTAAAGTTGCAGGTTAGATTCTTATATAGTTTTCCTTTTCGAAAAAAATATTTTGACATTAGTTCTGCAGTTTCCTCTTTCTCTGCAGTTTCCTCTTTCTTGTAAAATTTCTTTGATGATAGGCCTAAGATACACAGTGCTTTAGTAAAAGGAAAAAACATATTCCAAAACTTATTTCTAGAGGTCATCAATTAAAGGCTATTTTTAGTTTTTGGAAATTGATATGGTGCAGGTCATAAATAATGGGGTGCAGAAAGTTTTTGTCTTAATAAAATCTTCTGTACTTCTGTTTTGGACCGAGATGATTGGGTTCCTAATTACTATTTACACCCTGTAGTTTCTTCTTCACCTCCATTGGAGTGTTGGAAAAATAAAAAATATCTATCTTTAGTTATTTTTATTGCATAATCCATAAACATATTTCATGTTTCACAATCTCGAATATATTTTAATATCAAAAGATATATTTCAAATTAAGTAATGTCAAATAATTTTTTTATCTAAAAATATATTCTAAATTTTTAAATTACGCATTCTATAATGTATTTTTAGATTATATAATTTAAAGATGTATTTCGTATATATAATCCAAAATATATTTAGATTATGTATTTCTTATATTATATAATTTAAAATATATTTTTGAATTAAGTAATTCATAAATATATTTTTTTAAATTGTATAACCTGTAGTATGTTTTTAAATTCTGTTATTTAAAATATATTTTTAAATCACTAAATATATTTCAGATTTTACAATTTAAATAATTTCAAATTATATAATTTAAAATATATTTTTAAATTTCAAATTACATAATTTAAAATAGATTTCTAAATTACACAATCTAAAACATTTTAGACCTATGGACAATTAAGAATTTTTCCATGAAGAAAGGAGCTAAAATAAATTGCCATATAATCATAATAGGCCTTTTCCGTGACTATGGACCCAAGAAAAACGCATTTATGAGTTTATTGTCGTGGCCTTTCTTACAAATGTAAACGCTTTCCTTTCAACATGGGCTCAAACATAAACTTAGAAGAGACTGACCGTTCTTCCTGCACCTTTATATTTTCTTCCTACACAGAACACCTAAAAATATCATTTTACTTTCGTTTTTATCTTCTCAGTTATACGTTTCTTTTATCTTTTTCTAATCTTCTTCTAATATTTTAAATTGTATAATTTAAAATAAAAATATATATTCTAAATTATATAATTTAAAATTAAAAAAATTACATTTTAAATCATGTAATTAAAACACAACATTAAAGTTAACGAATTATCAAAATTTAGATCAAGCTTTAGGAGTATGGTAAAAAATATTTAATTAGAAAAATGAACTGTTATCAATGAAATGAGACAGCAGATTTTTGTGGTTTTTCTTTTGGAAGGTAAAGTATAGTACATGAAATTTGGATTTGTCATTTCATTCAAACATGGGCCCCTTGTCTGACAAGCATTTGTCACTATAGCAACTCCAATTAAGGGTCATAAAAAACCCAAACACCTTATCCATCAAAACATTACCATGATTATACTGTACTATATGGTCATCAAATGTATACTCCTATCTTCATTTGAGTAGCCATGGCCTCCTTAAGCTGCCACTTTCATACAACAAACTTGTTGAATTCTAAGAATGTCAATAGCAGGAAGAAGAAACGTTTCATTTCTTGCTCAGCGCAGCCTACACAAAGCAATATTAAGGTATGAGCTGAAATGTAATGCAATATCAAGATCCAACTTTTTCATTGATGCACAAGTTAAACTGCAAAGTGTTTGCATTGCAACACACCCTTTGTGGAAACAGGTTGTGATCAATGGAGCAACCAAGGAAATAGGAAGGGCAGCAGTAGTTGCAGTGACAAAGGCTAGAGGAATGGAGGTTGCAGGAGCTGTGGATACTTGTCATGTTGGGGAAGATATTGGAAAGGTTTTTGCCTTTGGTGTTTAGCCAAACCAACTCAACTCTTTTGAGTTTTTCTTTTACATTTTTTATATAGTTTTCAATTCTTCTAGGTCTGTGGCATGGAAGAGCCCCTTGAAATACCTATAATAAATGACCTTACTTTGATTTTGGGCTCTATATCTCAGGTAATGTGAAGCCATAACTCACTTGCCATTTTTTTTTTCTTTTATCTCTTCTGCTTGAATGATGTTTTGAGTAGCAATTTACAGTCCAAGGCAGCGGGAGTTGTAGTTGATTTCACTGACCCTTCTTCAGTATATGACAACGTAAAACAGGTTTGATTTGTGGCTAGCTAGAAACTTTATTAGATGTATGAATATGAGTGCGTTATTTTGTAAATTGTGAACTAAATGGTTCTTTAGTAAGTTTCGGCTAAATTGCAAGTGCTGAACTTAACATTGATTCATTCTTGATTAGGCAACAGCATTTGGCATGAAAAGCATAGTTTACGTGCCCCGAATCAAATTAGACACGGTAGCTGCATTATCTGCACTCTGCGAGAAGGCCAGCATGGTGAGCACGGGGTGAGACATATAAGAACAACATCGTATTTACTTGACATTGTTTCTTTTCTCTTTTCTATTTTATGGTGTCTTTAGTTATTCCACATTCCATATTTGAATAGCAAATGTTTCAACTTAAGTCTAAACTTGGTAGTAAGCCATTTGTTCTTATGTGGCTTATGATTAACTTTGATATCAGGGTGTCTTGGTTGCACCAACCCTTTCCATAGGATCAATATTGTTGCAACAAGCTGCGATTTCAGCTTCTTTCCATTACAGCAACGTGGAAATTGTTGAATCCAGGGCTAATGCAAAAGTAAGATTTCTTTTTATGCTTAGTTGTAACAAGGTTAAGTTTTTGCATCTTCTTTTGTATGAGTGGGAAAGCAAAACATATAAGTAATGAAGAGTGCTTATTCATTTCAGTTTAAGATCTCTTATATTGTTCCATGAACCAAAATAATTAGTGAAAAATGGAAATATATACTTGCAAGAAGCACAAGTTCTGGGAAAAAAATTATTCTGCATTGGTTCCCACTTCTCATTTTATCTACCTTCACTTTTATCACAGAATTAGCAGTAGAAAGGGACATTAAGATAAAATGGTAGTGTTGGTCTTAGTAAAAAATAACATGGTGAAATGTTCATCCAAATGGACACATAGAAATCTCTAAAAGATTTAAAACCTATATACTAAATTGGTCTTGGTGAACAGGACCTTCCATCAGCAGATGCAAACCAAATTGCCAACAATCTCTCCAACATAGGTCAAATCTATAACAGAGAAGACCCTTCAACAGATGTCCTGGTAAGGATAAAAACAGCCAAAGTTTATAGTAGCAATTTATACAAAATCAAATACAACTATGTTTAGACTTTATAAGCATAGTGAGATACATATCTAAGTTGTTATATAAATTTGTGAGCCTAGGCAAGGGGTCAAGTCCTAGGAGATGGAATTCGTGTTCACAGCTTGGTCCTTCCAGGACTTCCTTCTAGTACAGCAGTTCACTTCTCTGGTCCAGGAGAGGTATGTCCTCTATGAATTGAACAAATTTTGTTTAATCTTGGTCAGAAAGCATTATTATTTTATTTGTTTATTTGATCATCAAGTCAATTGGTGCAGGTTTACTCTATCAAGCATGATATCACAGATGTGAAGTGTCTCATGCCAGGCTTGCTACTAGCCATTAGAAAAGTAGTGCGTCTCAAGGTACTAATCACATCAAGTCTCACCTATTAGTCTCTTTGTATTGTATCATTCAGCTTCATCTGGTTCAAGTTTTTTTACTGTCACTCTATGATCCTTGCAGAATTTGGTATATGGCCTGGAGAAGTTTATATGAAAATGATCCACCTCTTCAATCTCCTTGCCAAAAGCCTTTAACTCATGGGACCTTCCCTCCAGCATTTTGACAACCACATAGAAGGTTTGAAAGTATGCAACAAAATAGAAACAGGTCCTCCCCAGATTGTTTTCGAGCGACCCAATTATTCAGTCACATCATTTGATGAATCTTCCTTTCCAATATATTTTTTTATATCCAGATCTATTGATGGCCTTTTATGTCAAATTTGCATTGCTTTTTAAATAAATAAAAAAAAATCATACCAGTTACAGCCTTATCTAAAATATTGTAAATGCACGTTGTTAACGTAGAATCTTATTCCTTAAGAATATAATTAATAATTTAATCTTTGAATATGCGTATAGAAAAAAGTTTGTTGAATCTCTTAAATAACTTAATATTTTAAGAGATAAGTCACTAAATAGATACACAATGAATATTTCGTAAGCCATGATTGTCCAAGTTTTAAATCGCTAATGAAAGAAATCTTATTTTTTTAAAATATACATATTTTCAATAATACATCAAATATATTAGTGTGTTAGTTTTATAAATGTTTACTTATATAAATCCACAAGCCTATGAAGTTATTAAAATAATAAGATAAGATGTAATTCAAATAATAAAAAAAACTATGGGAAAATAGTATAATAATTCTTTGAATACGTCTTAATCAAAAATAGTATAATATAGTCTGTGTTTGTAAATATAATTTGCATTGAATTCAATTAATTTTCAAAATTCGTGCTTAAAATTTGATTCAGATTCATGACTGAGAGAGACCTTTTGGTGAGATAACTATGGAAGTTCATTAAGCATAAATTGGGACATTATTAACTGGGTTTAATTTTGATCATAAAATTTGCACTCAACTAATTACAAAATCATACTAAACATCACTTTTAAAATAATTATTAAAAAACCAATAAACTAAGACAATCTATAATTAAATGAAAATATAAAGAGATAGTTATATATTAATGCACTCAAATTAAATTGTATTACAACTAAAACAAGGAACTCTCTATAACTGCACTAGTTAGCATTATTATTTCACATCAGTCATTCCTACACGTAATTTGCAAAAGAACACTCAAACCCACCTAAAAACAAGGGCTATAACTGAGTACTTTCGTCTAATACATAATTTCTGTTAAAAAATAAATAAAAACAATGCGGCTCTTTTTTCCTTTTACACAAGTGTAAAATTGAACTTTGTAAATTATAGTACTAATAATAATAATAATAATAATAATAAACTAACTTTTTTGGAGTCTTTCCCTAAACAGCGTTGGGCAGATGATGGCACTATCTACGCAGAGCCCACCTTTGGTGTGAGTGCAATCAATTTGGGCCAAAGAGAACTTGATACTTGTTTGCTCATTGGGCTTTTCGACCACGAAATCTCCGACATGATAGTAGACCCATTCTCCAGGCCCATGCAAGTAACACTCTGAGAGTGAACTCTGGCCGTCAGATGTGGAGAGTTGGAATCGGACGGGCTTGATGGCCCAACCATGAACTTGATCAACGTTGCACACGCGCCGGCCCAATCTCTTTGAGGCCCGGCCCAATTGGAGTCTAAAAACTAAGCTGTAGCTCCCCACAGGGAATTCAAACTCTAGCTCCCCTACCACTTCAACCCACCACATTTGTTGTAGATAAGCAACACTCTTGAACCTGCACATACAAAACAATCACCTTTATTTCATTATTTTCCATTTTCATAATTTCTTACATTTATAAAAAAAAATCTGTAAAAGCCATGAAATCATGATTTAGAGTCCCTATTAACAGTTTAAAAAAATCACATGTTAGATTGGGAATCTTTATAAAGATATTTTGAATGGGGTCACAACATTTCCACAAAACAAATTGTATAGACTCCAGTAAAAGTGAAATTAACTTTTCTAAGAATAGCATAATATAACTTTTAGGGGAGGTTCTCATGCCACCAAAAATTCGCATAGCATATATCCCAACCAAAGTTTTTTAGAATTATTAATTTATGAGAAAAATCTACTAGAGGCAATAAAAAATAAATAAAAATGTGGAACGAAGCTTTTGTTTGAAGCAATGAAGCTAATGAACAAAGACAATGTGGCATTGCTTCTCTGAGTTAGACACAATTATCCATATATTATTGAACATCACTTTCCCTTAAACACAAGTCACTTTCAGTAATTAGTTTAATATTTTTCTCAGCCACATTTTTTCTTCACTTCAATTACCTATGATAAGATATTAACGTTTGAGCACGAAAGGTTTTGTCTGCCAGAATATGGCATTGGCCATACACTTTTCCATTCTTTAAAAATTCCCATTTTATAGAATCTAAACACGAGGTGATTGTTGCCGTCGTAATTTCTGCAAAATTTCATCTCTACAACTAATTATGGAATCTTTTTAGGCTGCATAATTAATTAAGCAGAACAGTGACTACGAAAAGCTGTTCAACACGCCAAGCGTTAATTTTTTTTTTTCTGGCTAAACTCAACACGTTTTACATTAAATAATAATTTTTTCCCTTATTAAAATATTCAAATAGTTGAATTTTTCTTAAGGGATTTATTACAAAATAAGTTGACATTACAAAATAACTTTTTGCATCATAAGCAGTTTTTGTGCACTAAAAGAAGCTTTTTGATTAGGATTTTTCATAAAGTATTCTTCCACGATTTATTCTTTTTTTTTTCAAAAACGACTTTTACTTCTTATGACAAAAAATTTATCTTTCGACGGTAGTAAAAGACATCTTATTTATAATGTGTTCACCTTTGATAAACTTAATACCTTCATGATTATTTTAACAACACAAATATTAAATGGATTTTATATTTTAATATAGTAAATGCTTTATTTTTATTAAAAAAAACTTTAAGATGTCTTGTTAACCTCCACAAGGTATAAACTTGGTCGTGTCATGAAAATAAGAAACAATATATTAAAAAACAATTTTCTACACTCAACTAATCAGGCAAAATATGAAAACCAATACTTTTCAACGAGCTAATAATTTTTCTGAAAACACAAGCAATTCTAGGGAAAAGCAGACAACTAAAATGGTGCCCGGGTCAGGACACACTATTTGACCACAAACATTTCAAGACCTCAAATTTCAATCCATGTTTCAACATAAATCAAGATCAAACAAAAGAGAGAGGAAAGAACAGCTTCAAAATTATGTACAAGTCAAAGAAACATCAAAACTAATTAAAATATCCATTCATAATCCCTAACCTGGATTCTTCAGTCGGAATATAATTCCAGTATCTCCTGTCGTCTATTCCTGTAATCTTCAAGGACTTGGATGACATGAACAAACAAACTAGTCCACTACATTTCTCCAACCAAACTTCCTAAACCAATCATAAGAACCAAACAAACAAAAAATCATCAATAATTAAATGAAAAGAGAGAGAGATAAACTCAAAATCAATAGCTACTATATGGATCCATAGCATGAGATTAATTAACTAATCAACTTACTTTGGCGCCGCCATCGAAACGATTGGGTTGGCTAAGCTTTGCATAAATCTCTTTCTTGGTCATCGTAGCAATATTTTCTTCACCAAGAACTTTATTAGCAAGAAACTTGTAACTTGTTGGAAGCTTTAATTCCCAGACAAAATCAGCCGATGAAGCTCGGTGAAAGGCCCTATTCACTCTTGCCAAATTGCATATATCGGGTGGATCAAGATTCATGAGCAAGGAGGAGATGCAACTCTCTGGGATATCACCAAGACCAGGTTTTGATGATTGAGAAGTAGACCCTTCTTCATTTTCAGCTTTATTAGGTGAAGAAACACCAGCCCCCATGACAGAAAAGGAAAAAAAAAATATCTACGAGTTTGAAGAAAATGGAAAAAATATACAAGAGGGTGTATTGTTGTGATAAATTGCGAAAGCTGTTTATAGGTAAAGAAGGAGGAGATAAAATAGGTGGGAGATTGAAGGAGAGAAGGGTGATGGAGAAGGTGCAAATTCTTCCATTTTGATTAAGGAGAAGAGAGTGGCAAAGGCACCATTTGGTTTATGCTTTTAACAATGGTGCGCGTGTGAGGGAAAAGGAATAAAGTGAAATCCTTTGTGTCTCTCAAATCTTCAATGTTCCAACTAAGAAAGGAATTTGTAATGAAGGGGAACGAGGACAGAGTGTGCATGGACATTCTTGGGACAACCTTTTTGCACATTTCCTCACTTCTTTTCGCCACGTGTGGGAATCACGCGCCTGTTAACACTCTTTTGCATTTTTATAATCTTATGTTTTACTACAGTATACAAAAATATCATACCTCTTTAATTCCAAACGAGTATAATCCTTCAAATATCTCAAATATTCCTACTTTCATATGCCTCTAATAATTGTACAACTTGCTTAAAAGCAATATTTCATACTTATAATCCTGAACTATTAATAATTATCTCCATCGATAATCCCTAACAATATTATGGTCATAAATATTATATAATAATTTTCTAGTCGAACATTTTATATTTACATTTGACCTTTATTTTTATGTATCATATCACTGATTCCTGATCTTTTGTTATTACTTTTTCTCATTTCTTTATTTACTGCATATGTATCTTACTTTTTTTCCTTTTTAAGGTATGGACACTTCATTTTAAGAAAGTGCGATTTCTTTTTGTAACACAAAAGATAAGCTCTTCTTACCAAAAAACTATTTTATTTACTTTTATGAAATATTTAAATTTAAACGACGTCAGCATCAAACCATGAACCCTGTGTTTTTCTTAGAAATGTAAGATATTATTTCCTTTATGCGTGGGATAGACATTAAGTGTCATTTCCATGTACATTGATTATAAGAAAAATAGCTGTTACGAAATATATATATATATATATCAGAATTTTAATTATGGAATTTTTAATAAAACTTTATATTCCTATAAATTTATTTTTTTTTCATATTTTTTTTTAAGATTGTAAAATAAATTTTCATATTTTCTCCAATCAGAAGTCAAAGTTTTATTTTTCTCATATCATGGTTGACTTATTATTTTGTATAATTTCAAGTTAAGCTTAAATGGAAAGAAGACTCTTAGGTGAGAGCTCATTCAAATTTGTTAAATTTATATCAATTGAAAATTATATAATTCATTATACAACTTGCATAGTTAATCGATTAGGAAATTGTTGATATGACATATTAATATACATCAAAAACTTATATAATTAATTATTTTGTATAATCATAATTGATTCTTGAGTCTATATATAAGTTTTCACACAGACATATTTCATACACACTAAATAATGGACATAATCTATATGGTTGTGACATAATCAAATATAGTTCTAAATTAAGAGTAAATCATTTATCAAAGTTTTCCTCATTGTCAAAATAAATCAATTATCCTCTATTTTTATTTTATCAAACTAATGACATACCTAATTTTTACTCAAATATCCTCTGTTTTACACTTTTTTCTTTAATCTAATCATCTCATTGTTTATTTTAATTCTCTTTTTTTTTTTCCTTTTTACTCCTTCGTTTTCTATTTTTCAAATTCATCTTACTTTTCCATAAAATAAAATATAAATTTAATTAATATAATAGAAAAAATATTATATAATTATTAGCTCTTAAAACATTTGTGTTGTAAGAAGAGTGTTAAAAATTCAAGTGTGAGTCTAAGTCCCACATTTAATAAAAATGAGAAAGTTAAACAATATATAAAAAAAAAACCTATAAACCTAATGTTTTAACGTTTTGGATTAAAGGTGGTGTCGTTCCTTTAACCCGTTTTTCCTTCTTGTGAGATTTCTCCGATTATGGTCTTTGATAGAAAAATAAATTTTATCAAAATATTATTTTTTAAAACAGAAATTGATGAAGTTTACAAATTTTCAAAAAATGAAAATTTTTCTTTGTAATTGAAAATCTTTTAAAATCTTAGTGTGTATTGTAAGGCCAACATATAAGAGATTAAAAAATAATTAAAAGTTTGTTTTCAATATTCTACAATTTTGAGTTACCTCAATTCAACCAGATGACCTAACTTAATCGATAAAAATATATTTGAGTTAAATTAAGTCATAGAGATTTGCAAAACTAGGTGTAACTTGCACATATATGTATATAGTTTTATTTATTACTTATTTTTGTTGTGTAAGGAAATTTTCTACGTGGCCAATAATATTTGATTTGAGAATTTTAATAATAAAAACTCTATCTTTATGTTTGTATTATTGATCCTTTAAAAAGATGTAACTCTTTATTTGATGTTTTTTAAGACTTCATTATCTATTAAAAATTTGAATTATGTAGCATTACAATCAGTCGTATAAATGTTATATAGGATGCAAACCTAAAAACGAACGGCCATTGAATGCTCCGTGTCCTGAGGCATTTAATCTTAATGTGTATTTTGTGTTTAAATTTACTTAAGAAATTAATATGTTGTCCGTTTGAGAATAAATGCTTAATTATTCAAAAAGTTAGAAAATTCATCAATCAGTAAAAGAAATAAAATTAAATTAAAAAATTACAATAAAAGTTCTATATCATAACTTATCATAGTCAAGCACTATTGAAAGATTTAAGTAACAACATCTATTATTTTAGTCTTTTTTTTTTCCTTCTCTTTCTTTTATTTTAATCTAATGTATCCATCTCTTTTTTTTTTTTTATGATGATATGAATGAAAACGTCTAGAACTCTATTCATTATATTTATTAATATATATTTTCTTAATTTTCATATGTTTCATTTATTAACATAATTAAATGTTTTAATGATATTATCGAGATTTATTTAATTAGTTGGATTAATCTTTAATTTTTTTAAAACTGACCAATGATTCAATGGGAACGTTATTGCGATTGGTCTTAGATCATAATACTACAAAGCTTCCAAGCCTTAGGCTTTGAGTTAAGAGGCTTGAGAATGATTCTCATGTCGCTTCTTTAAATTTAAAGATTTTAATTTTATTTTTTGGATAAAAAGTTTCAATTACCATCAAATTCAGAAAATTATTTAAATGTATCAAATAATTGTTATAAAATTAAAAATATCATTATTGATAATCTTTTTATTAATTAATCTTTATTGTTATTTTTCGATCAAAGTTCATAAAAAAAATTATCTTCTATTTGTTGAACTTTCTTTCAATTGACGTTAATCCAAATTGTTTTTAGATATAATTATTTAGGCTAACATCAATCAATATTATTGTTACGATAATAACAATTAAGAATTTTCAATTAACTTTTTTTTATTAATGTCTGACAATTGATATTGGTAAAAAAGAACAATTCTAATTAAAGTTAGGTTAATTTTTTTAATTAATATAAAAAAAAATCTTAACAAACTATTAAAAAAAATTAACATTTTAAGTTAATAAATAACCTCTTTTAACATTAATAAGAAAATTCATAATTAACATCAACTCACAAGTAGTGATTTTAAAGATGTTTTAATCTTAGTCAAGTTAATGATACTTAACCAAATCAAACAAGAAACTAGAAATATTAAAACAATTCTTACTCTTTAAATAGAATTTGAAATTCTTTAATTTTGAACACTCTAATTATTTGAACAAATTTTTAGAATTTTAATTTTTTAAAACTTCTTATACAAACAAATATAATTTATCATAAAAAATTTCTAAATATGCAAATAGATGAGTTATTTCCTTAAAATTCTGAACTACAACAACTTATGGTGAAAGTCTTAACAATGGTAAAGAAATTAATAACAAAATATATCAATAGGAAATCAAATATTCTTAAATTAAATAAAAGTATTGATTAAACTTGTTTAGTTCTGTGTTACAATCTCACACAATTCACTTAAAAAAAATGAAAATGGAGATCAAGTATACCATTGAATTCACCCCTTCGGGAATTTTCTTGAATCGGCCTTTAGCATTACTTTACTGGTTTAAGATTTCAAAATTCAAAAGATATCGAAGTGAAAGTTGTAGAACCTTTTTCATTGGAAAAGAAGAGTTTGACGTTCTTGCTCCTGATATGACCGAGAGCAGATGAAGGAATCTTGCATGCACCGACCCGAAATGTTTCATCATTGTGCTGGGATACTGAATCTTCTTTTCAAAAATTGTAACTAAGCAACCATGGTGGTTTGGATGGATTATTTTCCTCCAAAGACTAGCAGCAAAAATTTAAACTTTGAGAACATTCTTTGCTCTGCTTAATTTCCATCGAAGCCTATAAAGTCCTTTATTTTTTATCCTCTAATACTCTAGAAATTAGTTATGGAATAAAGGTTAATCTAGAATTTAATTTTAGAAATAAATAAGATAATACGGGAAAATTGTTTAAGTAAATAAAAGTTAATTATTTACTTTTTATTTTTATAACAATCATTAACTATCTCTAAAAAGATAGTATGTCTATAAGAAGATATTCTATTTTATTTTAAATATTTTGTTTATAAAAACTACCAACTCTCTCTCTTTCTTTAAGAAGATATATAGTTTTCTTCTCTTTAGATTGTTATCATATTAACAATCAAAGGACACCCTTAAATTTCTAGCATTGAGTAGTGTCAGATCAAATTTTTGAACAAAATTAGGCTATATGTGATTTTAGATTTTTGGAAGTTCTTTAAGATCTCTACTTTATATAGGTAAGGGAAAGCTAGTTTCCTTGTTTTTGATATATATTGTAATTATTTATTTTATTAAATATGAATTGGATGAATTTGAATTGAATAGAATGAATGTTTATGTATGGTATGATGTAGTATCAATGTTTGTGAATGATGTGGTGTGTGATCGAAACATAGTATATTCATGAGATACCCGTGTTGAGATTATTAGGATGTGCATTGTTTAGAGATTCGATCTAATTTAAGAAGGTATCCTGACTCTACTGGTATATTGGATTCATATAGACGAAGTTTACCCGTTAGTGAAGAGTCAAAGGAGGTTCATATGGTCATGTCTGAGGTTTGAAATATGAGCAGATCGGAATATGATATATGGATTATATGGGGACCATACTCGCAGTTTGAAATAGCAACTGATCGGGATAGACTGTATCCGAGATTTGAAATATGAGTTTATGGAACATATGGATGTTATATGACAGGTGCACACCTCTGAGTCTAACTCCATGCACAAGTGTCTTTCGAAAATAGAGAGTTTAGTGTCTTTGTTTGTGAGTTAGTGTATGTATATGATGTGAGATGAATTATGAAGGATTGAATTGTTGTTGTTTTGTTGAGATAGAAATCCAATTTATGAAAATATATATTTTTTGAAAACTATCTAGCATACCTTTTTTTTATGTGTTATTTGTTTTGTTTTTAAAACTGCGATGATCGTGTATATTACACATGAGCAGAGAATTTGACAAGTGATGTGAGTCCCAAGTAAATTAAGTGAATTATTAGAAAAATTTTATTTTATTTATAATTTTAAAGAGATATTTTTATTAATCTTATTTAAAGAAATATATTTTAAAATATATAATATATATGAATTTTTATATTCAAGTCTATTATATAATTTCTTTTTAATAAATTTTTTATTACATATTGATGTTACACCCTATAGATATTTATTCTCATCCAATGGTCGATACAGTGGTATTAACACTTTGTTTCGATGTATATGAAAGAGTAAATATTGTTTGTAATTGGTAAGTCTAAAAGAAAAAACAAACAACGATTTTCTAAGAAAGAGATGTAGTGCTCTCACGTCATATGAAAAAAAAAAAAGGAAAAATAATCACATCAATCATGTAAAAGAATCGAAATATCATAATTGTAATTCTTTTAACACCCTAAAAAAAGCCATTTAATAATCTTAGATCAAATATTGAAGCATGATCCACACTTACCCTGTTTTCTAATGTTCATAAAAAGATTTGATTTTTTTTCATGTCCATAACGTAAATTACAAGTTGAGATGACGTTGATCGTGATAGTAGCTGGAAAATGGAGAATCACGTGGTTACCCTTTATTTTACAATTAGGGAATATTTTATAAGGCACCAGCACCACGTGATTAATATAATTTCTTACACAAACTTAGTAAAATGTTATGTATTGTAACTAGTCTCTCTCAAATTCTGTAACTGATCACTGTAGCGGAACATGGTGACTTTTGCTTTTGATTTCCTTTGGAATTTTGGTTCCTCTTCATACAACCAATATCTTTTTTTTTTCATTGTCTAACACATGTAATTAACACGAGCATTGAACTGAAACATCAATAATGCACTTAAGTCAAAAGATCCTTTCGATGCTTTATCTCGGTGGGAATCTTTAAGATTAATCCTTTTATAAGGTAAAAGAGTTGTGTCCAACAAAACACATATTTTCAACAAACCACAACACTATCTAACTTACCTTCTCAAATGATGATTACGTCTCCTTAATGAAATTAAAGAGGACCATCTTAGTTATGTTCATGGAATTGGCATCAACATTAACCACATCATAACTAGTGAGTTTAACCAGTGGAAGAAAATATGAATGAACTTTTTTTGTCATGACCCACCTACTCTCTCACATTCACATTGCTCATATCCTAAATCAACCAATAACTTTCCCATAGAGTTTCAAAGTTTGATGGATTTTAACATAAATTATTTGTTTGTTTTGGTAAATTAATTTAAAATTAGAATTTTTGTCCATATTAAAGTCAACAACATATTTTATATTGAAACAGGTGTACAATAAGAAGAATAGATTATTAGTGTGAGAGTAGGTCGTACAGATATATCATTGCATACTTTTCATAATTAGGGTTATAAATGAGTTCAGCCAAATCGAGTACTTAATATTTGAACTGGCATGTCAGATAAAAAGAGAGATTATTTTGGACCATTGAAGTGTTTCCTGATAGCATCCCTGCAATGCAAATCCAAATAGAAAATCCTCAGAAATAACTATTTTTAGGGTATAGTGTTTTCCATGAATTTAGGGAAAATAGATGAAAAAAAATAAGTCTCAGGCTACAAACACGACTCTTGTTTTCCGGAAACTAAATGTATATTTCTCTCCAAAAGGGAAGAAATATTGTTTCATAAAATGGAAAATTTTAATTTATTTTTATTCTTCTAAAAAGTTAATAGAAGAGTTTATGAAAAAAAGTTATCCGAATATGTGAGAGTACTATTTTGTCAACTTCCCCTTGGGTGGGTGATTCTTGTTGCTTAGAAAAAAATCAAATGGACAAAACCAAACACTTTTAACATGTCAAAATATGACAGCAATATCATCTGTTCACACACGTTGGTCTTTGTTCATTTTCAAACCACAAAAAGATAGTGCACACACAGTAACATAATGCATGTTACTAGTCTTCATTCGTTGGTTAATTGTCATCTCAAGCAATAATAAACAAAACATCAACCAAACCTCGATGGTTGGGTAATACTAAAATTACACACTTTTTAAAATATGTGTAGCTTTTGTTATGGACTGCATTTTCTTTAATTAATAGAACAATGCATGAATACACAGATGGACATCAAATTCGAATTCAAACCATAAAAGCCAATCAAATATAAATCAGCACATACCATTTCGGTTGCCATTAATTATTAACGATTGGGTCCTAATAACTAGTAAGTCGTAGTTATCGAAAGATTGGAATAGCTTGTACGAAACATGTATTCTTCAAATCTTAATTATAAGGAGCGTGTATCTTCAATATGTTTTTTTGAAAATTGCTTCTGTAAAAATTTTACAAAAAGGATTTGGAAGAAAAAGGACTCAGCTTAAAGAAACAGTTCATTCCAGCATCTTCTTAACCACATATATCTGAATTCAGAAGCAATGTTACAGAAGAGAAAGGATGATTGCTTAATTCCTTAAACTGAAATTGTGAAAAATATAACTCTAGAGTCATGAGTCCACCTTAACGTATATAAGTGAAATAAACAAAAATTTTAGGTTGAAGACAGTGTTTATATATCTCTTATATATAAATTGACTTATATATTTAAGCCTTATTTACAAGATTTACATCTCTCAAAAGTTAGCTTTCAATTTTTTTCAATAAGTGCACAAACATATATTAATTGTAACTTATACTCTGTCCTGCTCTATATACAATTCTGTCATTAGGAAAGGATACTGTTGCTGTTGACTTATCATAATGACTTGTGGGTGAAGGGCATGACACACTAATTAAATGTATAAAAAGAAAAATCATGCCAATAATTACCATGTATTTTTTTTTTTCGTCAACATTTGAGGTGACAGTTATGCAAAAAAATGTTAATATAATATGAAAGAACATGAGAAACCCCTTAAATTCAGACTTAGGTGAGCATGATACCTGTTGCACTGTTGCCTCCATAGGATTAAGATTTTGCTTTGACTAAAAGGATGTTTCAACATTTGTCACGTGTCTCTTCATGGGTTGTCTTGAGTTTTACACAACTCACTCATTATAATTAGTAGACATATTATTTTAATATTTTTGTAATATTTAAAGTTTTCATGCCAACATGCATATCCAACAGTTATCAACAATGAACCACCGACGGTTTACGACCACCTTACACAATTCCCTTGTCTGTATTCCAGTTTCACATAAAAATGATCATATTTAACTATTCAGATGGAATGTGCATTTGTGTAAAGTTAATCATGATGAATTCAAGTTTTGGAATTAGATTATTTATATTTCGAAGCTAAATTTAAGCTGTACTTTGAGATGTGTTACCTGATCTTGTTTTATATTCTTTATAAACTTATTTTAAAATAAGAATTACATATTAATAATATTTCTTAATCTAATTAGTAATATTTTACATATTAAGATGTTATAGTTAATATAATTTATTTAAAATATAATTTAATTTTAATATAGATAACAAATTATTATATTTATTTATATTCAATACTATAAATGATATATTGCGGGAACAGATTATATTAATTCCATCTTATCTTGAATATAATCAAAATGTTGATGAAGTTATGTTCATGGTAAGTGTATTACAAGGATTAAGATGAATTCATCTCAATCCATCGCCACCATGCATAGGAAGTAACAGTACCCCATTGGTTCTCTCAGAAAAATTTAAGCCATTCATTGTTCTTGGGACAGTCCAGTGAAGAGATCTCTAACAATAATGTGTTGTTTGTCAATACCATTGTTATTTCATATTCAGAGCATAGTCAATAATAACGGCCCAAAAGCCCAAGACACTCTCCAAAAAACTAACTAAATCAACTGTTGGTGTCTAGCCCAATAACCTCAATACAACTTCACAGGGCATGAGCTCCGAAATTTCATCACTTGCTTTCGTTCTTACTAAAATTTAATATTCTGTTCTAAAGTATTCCTATTTTAACCTTTATAAGAAAAATTAGCACAAGTGTCTATTACTTTTGCTTATATACTAAATTCACTTCTTTGCATTCATTATCCTTACAAAATTTCTTCACATTGATATCAGAGTATATCTAATCTCACTCTCAAAAATATCCGGTCCTTAATAAAAGGAACTGTTTTCGTCGTCTAAAAATATGATCAATTTCTATAACATGAGTAGGAGTAAACTTTACTTAGAAGACAGTTTCCTTTTATTATATATATATATATATATTAGAACTAAGCTTAAAAGCAGAGGCAGTAGAAACCCAAAAACTAATATATCGTTATAAGCAAGATTTAAGGTGGGGGAAGTCATATCAGTATCAACTATCAACATTGACAAAACAAAGATAAAAGTTAAGAGGACACAAAATCTAGTATCTGTTACTCCTCCCCACTCCTATGTTAGTTCAAACCATTAATCACCACCCACTTGCCTCTTCCAGGAGTCTTCCACAATCAGTTCATCAACTCCCCAATCCTCGTAGCTGCAGAAATTGTGAAAAATAACAGTAAGTATGGCATAAAAGAAACTACCTAACTTATATAATGGACAGTATCTACCTTCCATCAGGCAAGTAACGCCGAATTGTAAAGGGTATTTTTCGCTCTCGGAGTTCCTTCATAGCAATCTGACACATTGGAGAACAAGATGTTACATGTTATATATAGCAGAGCTAACAAACAAAACATGTATAGTGCATGAATCCAACATTTAGGATAATTGGCACAAAAAGAAAATGTTCATTGTGGCATATTGATGGCAAGTAAATTGCTCGATAAGTAAGCCCTAAAACAGACAATATTGGAGAGGTTCTTATCAGTATATAAAAATCAGATACTACATAATCAACTTATTCCTAGAATGGTGCGCACAACGAACTCTTCAGGAACCAAAGAACTTGACAATCAAAAAACTTAACTGCCACAGTACACTCTCTTCTAAAGCAGATTATGTAAATCCTAAATGAGCCTTTGACTGATTCAATATTTGAAGACTGAATCAGTTCAAATAATTAGTTAGTTTAGGTTAATAATGTAGTATCTTATGCGTAGATATTGTGCAGGTAGAGACTGAACAAATAATTAAACCAAATGTTAAAAAGAGTATGTCATTGTCAAACTAAATACCAAATCAATTTAAGTTATTCCCAACACTCATAACTTTTTCTTAAAGGGAGCAAGAGGCAAAGAAAGGCAAGCTATAAGGGGGAAAAGAATTACTGGAAGATTAAAAAAGTTATAAACATAACATTGTAAACTGTTCTTCCCAGGTTAAGAATCTCTATTAATATCAATTAAAAAATAATATATAACAAGGACATGATTTGTTCTGTTATTCATACAGCACATCTGTGCAGCTGCAGAGTTAGGCATAAACTCAATTTCAAAAACACTCCATTCAATCAAGGAACCAGGAGATCACTGAAGTGGTTAAAGTGAAAGCTTCTTAACGAAATATTTAATTCGAAAATTCAAAACTATATAACAACTTTAGCAATGAAATAATCAGTGAGCTCAAAACCAATAACTTAACCAAAACAAGTTAACAAATTACAAACAGAACGAGAGGATATATTACCTCAAGTGGATCAGTTTCCCCCTCCAATTCGACCATGACAGGTGCATTCATACTGCTCAGCCAGAAGAAAAGCAACAGGTTAGATATAACTAATAAGCAGAATCTTAAGCCTACAAAGTCCCAAACCAAACCTGATTTGAAGAGCTCGGGTGCCCAAAATCCTAGCACGCTCATACTTAGTCATATATTTGGAGGTCTTCCGCGGGCGGTCCCCTTGTTGCTCCTCTTCCTTATCCTCAGTCTCAATAGGATCTCCAGTTACGTCGTCATTTTTATTTTCCAAATCCTCCTCTGCACCTTCCTGCACATCAATCAACCCACCAATCAATAATTCCATTAATTCATCCAACAACATAGTAATACAAAACAAGGACACGAGACAGAATTATTTACCTCAATCTCAGGCTCTGGTGGCTCATCCTCGTACCTGTATGAGAACAATTTACTCCATGAGAAGTCATTCAATAAAAACACACAGGTTACAAAATAAACTCTAACTCTGCAAGCAATTGAAGCATGAAACATAATTTGGCGGACTCTTGAAACAAAAAGATTAGAGCGATCACAAACTCCGCAGAGGAACATTTGAAAAACTTTTATTTGGCCTGAATATTCACATACAAAAAAACTACTAGAGTTTGCCATAAACCCTAATTTCAATAAACAAATTGAATTGGGAAAAACCCTAGTTTGTCTGTGATTGTAAATGAGTAAGAGAGTAAAGTAGAGAGAAAGAGAGAGAACCCCATGTCCATGTCATCATAGTCTTCATCGGCCATGGCGAGGTGCAGAGAATGGAAGAGCCCTTTTCTCTAAGCTTAAACCTGTGGTGTGTGCCTAAAACCCTCACAGGTGTTCCAGAAATTTAAATGGTCAGTCTCAATATGTACTAACAGTTTCACAAATATATATTCCTATTTTATCCTTATGTTTTGGATATTTTGAATTTTAAGATCAATTCTGTTTTGATCATCTTGATTTAAATATACTTTTTTGAAACTTTATTTTCTCGAGTTATTTAAATTTTTATTTTATTTTCAATTTAAAAACCTCTATGTTTAATTGTACAATTTTAATATTGTTTTATTTTTAAGATTTTTATAGTTATTATTTTATATGTGTAACTTTTACCTAGTGGCATTTTTTCTTAAGATTATAGTATTATTTACTATTATAATTTTTAATATTTTATTAAAATCAATTATAATTATTATCATTAGTATTTTATTTATTTATAAATGTCATAAATGTAATGTATAAAATTATATTATAAATATTAATCAACATTTTATTACTATTGTAATATTAGTATGACAATTATTTTTTCGTATTTGAATTTTTTTTTTAATTTTAACTATATTGAGCTATTTTAAATATTATTATGCATAGTATAAATTTTGAAATAATTTGATTTGGAAATAAAAAAGATGTAATCATTAAAAAAAAGGTGAAAAATATCTAATCACTATACTAATCTATTGAGTTATATTTATAAATAGTTGATATAATGTTATCTTTTGTATGTTAAAAATATTTAAAAGAAATATTCTAGAAACACAAAATAAACTACTCACAACACTAAAATTTAGTCTTTTTTGCCAGAAAAATATATCCAAAATATTCTTTTTTAATATTATGAATCCTTATCAATTATAATGATATTATTTCATACTCAAGATATTTTTTATTCATAAAAATATTTATTATAGTGAAGGTTTTGAAATCAAATGTGAACTAGGAATAAATGTTTCCTCACCTAAAATTAGTTATAATTATTTGTCATGTTTTGATAGAATTATATCAGAATACTGTTTAGCCTTTACTTTATTTTTGTTTCATTTCTTTACATGGGTATTGTGTTGTTTACCATGATTTTTCTTTTTTTTTTTTTAAATTATAGAGGAATAGCAATATGTTTAGTAAGCTTTTTATAATTAAAACGATGTTATCGTGTTGAAGCGTACCAGATATGTTTTCACGTTTGCATTACAAAAATTGGACTTGTTTCAGAAAGAAGCAATGCTTGGAATTATATAAACCGATTATTTCTTAAAGTGAATACATATGTTTCTCTTTTTAAATGTTTCTTTTTTTCTAAATGCTATAAAAAAAATTGCATATATATTTTAAAGTTATAAATTTTTATTATGTATTATTTTAGTGTGTTGTATGTATATTATTATGGTGTATTTGTATATATTATTGTTTTGTTTTGAATATTATATACATATTATACATGCAATATTATGAGTGCAATTTCATGTATAACTGTCTTTTATTTTCATGATAATACAAACGTACCCTTTAGAGAATATTAATATGATAGTTTTATAAAAAAGGGAAAATGACGAGTCTAATTGAGTAGGATTTTAAGTCATTAACAAGTTTTATATGATTAAAACATGCTTGTATTAGTAAAATATTATGTCATTCCATTATCAATTTATTGATAAATATGTATTTTAAATTTTGATAATTTTCAATTTGTAAATATTTTTTATATTATGATATTTCTGAATTAAAAAAATACAAATATAATTATTCTTCTTTTCGAAATGGATAGACTTTGACTGTGTTATGATGAAGAAAGAACATCAAACTATTATTATGACTAACATTTTGAATGTAGTTTATCTTTGTGAAAAGTGGGAGAGGTATTCCTATCCTTATAATGTTCATAAATATTAATATTTTTGTTAAAATTTATAAACTTTGTTGACCATGTCAGTTATTTATTAAAATTTATCAATTTTATTACAATAAATCTCTTGTCAACACTCTTATTATGAAAATTTCATTCAAAAAACTCATTGTGATCAGAATAATAAATTATTATATCATATGTATAAAAGACATTATGGCTCAACTCAAAATCTTGGACGTTATCAAAATATTGTGTATGTTGTTTTATCAATATGTCTTTTTTAAAATCTTTTATAACACATATAAAGATAAGTGTTCTATCAGTTATGTGTTCAAAAAGAAAAAAATATTAGTAATGAAAAAAGGGAATAAGGTAAGAAAATAAATTTGAATACCTCTAATAATAATAGAAGAATCAAGTTAATTACACGAAAATAATATTATTCAGTTAGACACAAAGAAAAAATCAAAGTATTTCCTATATAAAAAGAAGAGACATGTGAAGAATACTGCAAAAAGTTTAAGAATTGACAAGAGAAGAGAGGTAATTTATTTATTTTTGTTTTTTATAAATCTAATATAGTTAATGGTAATAATAACATATATGATGGATTGATTATGGTTATAAAATTCATGTTTGTAATATTTACCCCATGCAAAATCTAAGAAGGTGAATGGAACTAAGTAATGTTTTAATTTAGGGAGCAAGATGAGTTTAAATGTAAAGACAATTGAGATGTTCAATAATTTACTTTAAATAAATAGTTTTAAATTATGTTTATGTTTATAGTTTTAGTAAGAACTTTATTTATGTTTTGAGACTTTATTGAATAAATCTAAGATGAATTTGGTGAACGATATTATGATCTTTACTATATTAATTTATAGAATAACATAAATAAATATAGAAGAAATAATTTGTGAAAATTAATTATATTTAATATGTGTAGGATAATTATTAACACAAATTAAAAATTACATAAATAAATAGTTATAAATAAATATTGTAAAGAAATACAAACTAACAAAACATTTAAATATATTATTATTATCATTAATTAATTAAACAAGCTCACCATGATAATTATATTACATTCACAATTCTTTTAAATTTTTATATCACAACATTTTATACATTAAATAATTTATTAAAAATTAAAATTCATTTTACTAAAAAAAATACTACATAATTTGTAGAATTTTCAAAATTATTTTTAGAAATCACAATATTTTTCTACATTAAATAATATATTAAATTTTTTTTTGCTGAAAAAATATTACATCATTTGTTCCAATTCTCAAAACTATTTTCCAAAATACAGTATTTTCCACATTAAATAATATATTAAAATTCAAACTTTATTTCTCTAAAAATAAACTACATAATTTGTTACAATTGTCGAAATTATTTTTCAAAAGTATTGTTTTTTACCTTATTTATTTTTTTCACAAAAAGTTTCTTATTTAAATAATTTATATTTCTTTACAATATATTTATGTATAATTATTTATTTATGTAATTTTTGTTTTCTTGTTTTATACGTGAATGATATATTGCTGGTGATAACACTATGTCATATGAGAAAAAGTATTTTTTCATAAAGAGCTTTAATATTAAGGTTATGTCATGGGCATTAAGATGCATGGAGGAATATTTTGAGGTATTTGAAGTTTGTCTCAATAGGTTTATATAAAAAAGTTCTATAAATGTTTAACATCCATTATTGTTCAGAAAGTGTGGCTCCCATTATGCAGGGTGATAAATTTAAATTGAGTCAAAACTAAGAAATGACTTAAAGCAGGATCAAATAAAAAAATATTTCATATACTTAAAGTTTTAGAAGTCTTATATATGCTCAAAGTTATACTAGACTTGACATTATATCTACATTTGGAGTGTTGGAAAGATATGCTGATGTATAGATACATTTATGATAGATTACTTTTATTCAAAATTTACTGGTTGTATTTATACTAAGAAATCTACATCTAGTTGCATTTTTATGTTAGTTTGATGTTAGTTTGTGGAGTTGTATTTTGGAGTAGTGAAAAACAAAAATTAACTATTACTTCTATTATGAAGATTGAGTTTGTCTTTTGTTTTAAGGTTACTTCATATGATGCATGATTGAAGAGTTTTATTAAATTGAGATTTATGGACTCAATTGTATATATTGAACTTGTATTATAATAACTTTATTGTGATATTTATAACTAAGAATAACAAAAGTAGAAGTTAAAATAAATACATTCACAATCATAAGAAAACATCAGAAAAATAAAGTGGTAATTGAATATATTACCACTGAGTTGATGATGGTTGATTATTTATTTTAAAAATACTTAAGTTTGATATATTCTTTCCATTTATCTTTGTGCATATATCTATTTATATATTTTCACAAATATAATATAATTTTGATAATATACGATTTATTCATTTTGAGAAATTTAATATATTGTGTTACATATGAGATAATATTCCATATTAAAAGGATTTGTTATTATGATTCCTGTATTTAGTTTTTTGTTAACAATTAAAAATCATTGCTGAATATGATCTATTTTATCAATTATATTCAACTTATTATTATATAAGACAAAATTTCACAGTTCAAAATTATCTTTAAAACTTAAAACTTCGTCATGGATAAATCTTTAAAAAAAGATCACATATGTTTTATATTTAAGATTACTAAATATATTATTCTCATTATCATTGTGTATTGAGAATAAATGTTTAAAAATAAGAAGTGAGTGGCCTATATATAAATACCGATAAATTATATATTTTATTGTCATTAGATTATTTAAATATATTTTTTAAAATTATTTAAGATGTTTTCATTATTAGATAATCATCGTGATAAAATTTAAAATATATATTTAAAATTTGTGTAATTTGTTTAGTATTTTAGTTTTAGATCCCCCAAAGCATTATCTCATATTGGTAGCTTTTCAATATTTCACCTCCCGTCATCCTAGGTTTTATTCAAATAAATATTCCTATTTTTATGATAATATTTATTTTTAGTTATTAGTTTGAAAGTAATTTCGCCATCTACTAATGTCTTCTATCTCTCATTAGTTAATTTTTTTTATACCAGTAGCATATATCTGATTTTTTTTTCTCAATGAACTTTTTTGTTTTTTATTTCCTCAAATAGTACTGTTTTTCAATTTGCTCATCTAAATCAAATTTTGAAGTATTTTTTTTTCTTTTTTCATTAAAAATAATGGGAATAGAGAAATTTTTGGAAAAATATAAAAAGTAATAAATTTAGAAGAAATAAATTGAGAAAATTAATTATATTTAATATGTGTAGGATATAATTATTAAGACAAATTAAAAATTACATAAATAAATAGTTATAAATAAATATTGTAAAGAAATATAAACTAACAAAACATTTAAATATATTATTATTATCATTAATTAATTAATTGAACATGCTCACCATGATAATTATTTTACATTCACAATTCTTTAAAATTTTCATATCACATCATTTTATACATTAAATAATCTATTAAAACTTAAAATTCATTTTGCTAAAAAAAATACTACATAATTTGTTAGAATTCTCAAAATTATTTTTAGAAATCACAATATTTTTTACATTAAATAATATATTAAAATTAATTTTTTTTTGCTGAAAAAAATACTACATAATTTATTCCAATTCTCAAAACTATTTTTCAAAATACAGTATTTTGTACATTAAGTAATATATTTCTCTAAAAATAAACTACATAATTTGTTACAATTGTCGAAATTATTTTTCAAAAGTATTGTTTTTTACATTATTTATTTTTTTCACAAAATTTTTCTTATTTAAATAATTTATATTTATTTACAATATATTTATTTATGTAATTTTTAACTTGTCTAAATAATTATATACTACACACGTACTAAATGTAATTAATTTTATCAATTTTTCTTAAATTATTTCTTTTAAATTCATTAATTTTTATTTTTTCCCAAATTTTCTCCCTTCCCATTATTTTAAATGAAAAAACAAAAAAAAAAAATATCACCTGAAATCCCGTCTGGTAAAATAAAGCACAATCACAGGTCAGAATTCGTGTTCTTTGAAAAATAATTTTGAAAATTCTAACAAATTATGTGTATTTTTTTTAGAAAAATGAATTTTAAATTTTAATAAATTATGTAATGTATAAAATGCTGTGATATACAAATTTCAAAGAATTGTGAATGTAAAATAATTATCATGGTGAGCATGTTTAATTAATAATAATATAAATTTAAATATTTTGTCAGTTTTATTTCTTTATAATATTTATTCATAACTATATTATAGTTCAAATTGTATGATGGTTCTAAATCATCCACAAAATGATTAAAGTTACGTTTTTGTTTAATTCATCAATTTTCTTCTTTAACGAACATTTATGACTCCCCTCTCAACTACCGTTTCACAAGTTACGTAAAACGAGCCAGTCATAAGATGTTTGGTATTAATGAGGATGGGTAAATATTAAATTTATTACTTCATAAACAGTGCCAATGACGCGTTTGATATGAAACTATTAAATTTAATTGGAGTTACATGAATTGTGTGATTCCAATGACAATACAAAAATCCATGTCATCCTTTCTTTTAATGTTATTTAAGTTTTTTTTTTAATAAGCTAGAAATATAATATATAACTTTAATAAAATCTTACAAAATTTATTTATTTTTTCTTTTTCACTTCAATATTACACAAAATATATAGATATAAACTAATCACAAATTAAATGGATGATAAAGATATAAGTAACAAAAAATAATTAATATTATTTCTAACTCTGAATAATAGTTAATTTTTTTAATAAATACTATACTTTAAAAAAAAAAAAAAAACTAAAGAAGCGTGAGTTACCTATTTTTATTTTTTATATTAGTAGAGTAACAAGTATTTATCTTTTAAAATTAATTTGGAGCGGTGGTTAACAAAATTAGTAAAAGTAGTGGAACATTTTCTTTCATAAGAGTAAGCATTAATTATTTTCATTTTCTCATTAATAAATGTATTTACATTTTCAGTTTGTATTTAAGATCGATGTTACGCAATATTTTATTTATGTTAAAATAATCAGTTATATCTAGTATATATGATATTAATCAATAAACACTTTCCAAAAAATATATTACTCATAAAGTAATAAAAATCTCAATTTTTATAAACCAAAAATATTTTCCACTGAATAGTTATAGATAATAAATTTGTCGTTAAGAATATTTTTTCACTCAGGTATTCTATAAATTATCAATTCGATTACTTTCTTCTTCTTCTTCCTTTTCTAAAAAACCTATCTTATAAAATGTATATTCCAAAGTGATACCAATCGACTAATAATCTAAAACAATATTAACCGATCTTCCCATGAAAATACTCTCATATTAACCATCTAATTTACCAAACAAGAGTTATTAAATAAACCCACTTTTCAGTCAATATTTTCTATTATTATTTTAAATATCAACTAAAAAATACATAAATCCTTTAAACTCTGCTACGGTGATTCTGATCCTTCCGTTTTTATTTTTACCAATTTAATATTTTAATTTTAAAAAACTCATAATTTTAATATACTATTAATTATGTTTTGCTTTGGTTCAATTAACTGTAAATCTACTGTATACAGTTAAGGTATGAATAAACAAGTGGTCCCAAATTAAAAATTCTGAAACAGGGTTCATTCAAAATCTCCAATGGTATCAGTGATTTCTTTCAGTACGATGATTAGAAAAATACAATAAAAATAATTTAATTAGTTGAAATACGAAAATTAAAAAGCAAACATTATACAATTAAAAAATGAACTAAAATATAGATCTTTTTATAGATTAATTATGAATATATATATATATATATATAGAGAGAGAGAGAGAGAGAGAGAGAGGTGTTTGTGTCACACAGAAAGATACGTAAAAGGAGGGACTGAAATCTTGTTTTTTTACTGTGCTTGCTTGCATTATAAATGCACATCATTTCCAACCTCTCTATTACAACAATCCAAACAGCCATGGCCAATACTGATTCTTCTTCCCAAACCATTTTCAACGTAAGAAAAACGCCAACCTTCGTCTTCATCGTTCTTCTCTGCATCGCCTCCTATTTCCTCGCCGCCTACCACCAAGGAGCGCCCCTCCTTTCCACCGCCACCACCGCCGCCCTCTCCCTCTCCCTCTCCGCACCCTGCAACCACCTCACTGCCAAATTTTCTAGAACCTTCCCACGCTGCAGCGCCAACTTCAGCGAGTACACGCCCTGCCAGGATCCTCAACGGTCTCAAAGCTACAAGCGCCACAGAATGATATACCGAGAGAGGCACTGCCCCGAGGAGCCCTCGAAATGTAGGATCCCTGCCCCTCACGGATATCGAAACCCCTTTCCCTGGCCCGCGAGTAGAGACCGCGCCTGGTTCGCTAACGTCCCCCACCGTGAGCTCACCGTGGAGAAGGCCGTGCAGAACTGGATCCGCTTCGCCGGCGAGCACGTCGTTTTCCCCGGCGGCGGAACCACCTTCCCCAACGGCGCCGACGCCTACATTGAGGAAATCGGAAAGTTGATTAATCTTAGAGACGGCTCCATTAGAACTGCTCTGGACACTGGCTGTGGGGTAATTAACCTTCTCTCACTCTTTTCTCCCTAATTTCTTTTTTATTTAATAAATCAATTAATACTTTGCTTATATTTTTTAAAGTAATTATAATAAAAATTAATGATTATTAGCCATCTTTTTTACATTTGGAAAATAGATTCAATATTGTTAAAAGTTAAACACACCCACACAGGTTACATTTATTAATGGAAATAAGGCAATTCAGATCTTACATACCTATTTTAAATTTGATTTATCTTCATCATACAATTCAACCTATTTGATTTTTTATAAATATTTGATGAACTCAAAATAATTCTTTTAGGTAATAGCTTTACAGAATGTGATACATCATTTAATTAGTAATAAATAATTTATTTAGAATAATATTAATAACAGATAATTTGAGAAGTTAAACAAAAGTTTAAGCGTGTACGTTACAAAGTGAATTATGGTGGTTCCGAAACAGGAAATAAGGAAGCGAGATGGCATTTGTTTACATGTAGAGTACGCGTTGGATACTGTGTAAGAGTAATGCACGTTGACATCACGCGTCACAGAAAGGTGTTCGTTATAAGTTGTTTTTGACCATGTTGTCAAATAAAACCAATTCTAACTGCCTGTCTGCTTCCTTCTCTGTCGATTCTTTTACCTCAATTGTCTATATTTGAGATACACTTCAGTTTCTTAAGCTGCATTAGTATGTGGCAGCTCAAAATATATTCAATTTTAGTTTAAGTTGAGTTGTATCCACCGTTTTATTTTATTATCTATTAATTTTAATAAAAACTTTAATTTTTATATTTAGTTAATGAATAATTATTAGCACTTTTAATTTATACCTAATACAATTTAGAGTCAATATGCAATTTTTTAAATTAAAGAGTTGTTTTCAACTTATAAAACAGTTTCATTGTTATATTTTAAAAAATTGAAAGACTTGAAGATTCATCGTGTATTTGATTAAATTTTGTTTTTAAAAACGTCATTTGAATTAAACAAAAATCTAAAGAAAAGCAATTTAATTAAGCCTTTGTTTAAATTTGATACTATAAATTTGAAAATCTTAGAGTCTTACTAATGAATACTGTATACGCAGGTGGCTAGTTGGGGAGCGTATCTTCTATCGCGCAATATTCTAACACTGTCAATTGCACCAAGGGACACCCACGAAGCACAAGTTCAATTTGCACTTGAGCGTGGAGTTCCTGCACTCATTGGTATTCTTGCCTCTAAGAGGCTACCTTTCCCTTCAAGAGCTTTTGATATGTCCCATTGCTCTCGCTGCCTCATCCCATGGGCTGAATATGGTATTGTGCCACGTCATTAAACCACAAACTATATAATATATATTTGAGACCTTGGCTTAAGTCATGACTTATATTCAGTCTTAATTTTGACTTGTTGAAATAGATGGAATTTTTCTCAACGAAGTGGATCGAGTTCTACGCCCTGGCGGGTATTGGATTCTGTCTGGGCCACCAATCAACTGGAAGAAATACTGGAAAGGGTGGCAAAGAACAGAGAAGGATTTGAACGAAGAGCAGACCAAAATTGAGGAGGTAGCCAAAAGCCTTTGCTGGAGCAAGCTAGTGGAGAAGGATGATATTGCTATCTGGCAGAAACCCAAAAACCATTTCGATTGTAAGCCCACACAAAACCGATCTTTTTGCAATGCACAAAATGACCCTGACAAAGCCTGGTTAGTCCAACCTCCTTGCATGTGTTTTCTTTACTGTTGACGTGCCTAGTATTTTTGCATTTTCTTTTACAATTATTTTGGTTATCTTCAGGTATACCGATATGCAGACATGTTTGACTCCTGTTCCTGAAGTGTCAAACAAAGAAGAAACTTCGGGAGGGGTGGTGGATGATTGGCCAAAGAGATTAAAATCCATCCCTCCAAGGATTTATAGGAATACCGTAGAAGGGGTTACAGATGAAGCCTTTTCAAAAAATTATGAGCTGTGGAAGAAAAGGGTATCGTATTATAAGACAGTGAACAAACTAATAGGAACCGGGAGATACCGCAATCTCTTGGATATGAATGCTTACTTGGGTGGATTTGCTGCTGCACTAATTGATGACCCTGTTTGGGTCATGAATGTGGTTCCTGTTCAGGCTAAGGTTGATACGCTGGGATCAATATATGAACGTGGGTTGATTGGAATATATCATGACTGGTAATTAGCAGAATAATATTTCTGGTCACATGTTTCCTGAATCTCTCTATATATAATATGCATGAATGAATTGTTTGGTTTCATGCAGGTGTGAAGCAATGTCTACTTATCCTAGAACTTATGATCTAATTCATGCTGATTCAGTGTTAAGTCTTTACAGTAACAGGTAACATGTTGGTTAACAAGTTATATTTTTTCAAGACAAAAGCTGAGTTTAGATTTAGACAGTGTTATTCAACTGACCAAATTGTATGTTGTAGATGTGAGTTGGAAGACATTCTGCTAGAAATGGACAGGATTCTTCGACCAGAAGGATGTGTTATCATAAGAGATGACGTTGATATGTTGGTCAAAGTAAAGAGCATTGTCAATGGATTGGAATGGGACAGTATAATTGTAGACCATGAAGAGGCTCATCTTAAGGGGGAGAAACTGCTATTTGCTGTCAAGAAGTATTGGACAGCTCCACCAGCTTCCAACAACACAAATTAATCTTTCTCTTTTCTGCTTTTACTTTCCTTTTTAACTTTTTTTAGTTTATTTATTTTTCTATTTTACTTATATTTTTTGGGTTAGGTAGGGGCATATGCAAGCACTTTTTTGCAATGCAAATTGTAACCGTGAAAAAAGCCCCAGTCCAGGAAGAGTATAGTTGGGTTAAATGAGTGACTCCATATAATTCTATTTTCACTATTTTTTATGAAAAAAAGTGAAAAATATTTTGAAAATAATTCACCATATAAATATTGAAAACAAACAAATAAACTGAAAATATAATAATATTTTTATAATTATTGAGAAAATAAACAAATATTTTTTAAAACTAAGTATGTCTTTTGAACTACAAGAGGTGGTTGGTTATTCAACCAAAGGCAGGTAGCGTCAGCTGTCTTTAATTCAAAAAAAAACAAAAAAAGTTGTGTGCTGAAATCCATAAAAAAGCATCAAACTTTCTATTCAAACTTTTCATTATAAATAAATCCGTACAAACATTGTTTATTATAATATACCCAAAAGAACATCTATAGTTGAACATGAATTTTCGAAGTCATGATAGGTATAAAATCTCTCGATTATTTGAAAAGTCACAGTTATATTGGTACTGAAATTGAATAACTCATAACATCCGCTGTATTAAAATTGAAACAAAAATGTTATGAAAATTTATAATGTTATTTAATTACAAATTTTTATGAATAATAAATTTTTCAGCTTTTATAATAAATATTTTAAAGTTGACATCAGTAATCTTTTTTATTTAACGATGATGAGTGTTAAAAACTATATTTTTCCTTCAGTTTATTTATAATTACTAAGATAATATAACTATTATTTTAGATTATAATGATAAATATTTAAAACTTCCAAAATATTTTCATAAATTTAAAACTGATACCATCCTTTTTGGTAAAAAAGTTTCATAAAAGGAAAAAAATATTAACTTATTACAATATTTAATTATTATCTATAACTATATATAAAGAGATATACGTACACAATCTTTTTTTAACTTTATCCTTTACAGTATTAAAATATAATAGTTTTTTTTTTTTTCACGTTAACGATTATCTATATCATTATATAAAGATAGTACATCATTTAATAATTTTCTCTGATGTAATCTTTTGATTAAGCATAAACCTTTTAATAACTAAAAAAGTAATTTGTTTATATATTTATTTATTAAATTATATAATTGAATAATTTTTATTTTATTTCAAAATTACTAAATAATTTTTCTTTTTAAAAATAGTAGTTACATAATATTTTAATATTATTTTTATAAAATTATATGTATATATATTAAATTGTATTTTTTAGTTTTTAATTAATTGGTTATGAAAATAATATATATATATATATATATATATATATATATATATATATATATTT